>BNJU01004730.1_pt1 | contig 35147 bp, 31 predicted proteins | sample 8539281 | NCBI WGS metagenome assembly BNJU01 (sample SAMD00202456, study PRJDB9452) | human saliva metagenome | isolation source: human saliva | place: Japan
CGTGAAGGTAGCTTCTTTACTTGGATAGAGAAATTATCAGAGTTATAGTTCAAGTTGGTTTTCTAGATACTATAGTCTGACATGCTATCAATTTATTTTAGAAAGCTGGACAAATTGTAGTAACTTTCCTTGAAGGAACTGAAGTGGATTTATAAGAGACTGTGACCAGGAAGTTGCAGTCTTTTTAAGGGTTTAATGGTATAATGAAATTATAAATGTGTATATTGTTTAAATTCTCTGGAGGACGCATAATGTTGAATTTAGTAAAAGGTCACCAAGTTAGCTTAGTAGAAAACCTATTTGAATCATTTACAAAGTTAACTGAACATCATTTGATGGCGAATGTACACGCAGAAAAAATATTAGAGGTTTTTCAACACTTTATTGCGATTCATGACGAGCCCTTGTTCTTTATTTTGGAATTGCCTGTCAGTAGTGATAGAGAAAAAGTGATAGCAAAGAATATTATCAAGGAATCCCATAAGGATGTTTATTATATTGATGGTTGTTCAAGAGAAGAATGTCTAGCACTGTTGATTAGATACGGTGATTTACTTGTAAATGATGGATTAAAGTAAGTTTGGATTTGGTGGACATAAAAGTCACGATGAAATCATGCTTGATAGCTATAATGTTGTGACAATTTATAGTAAAGAACTATCGAAATTTAATGACTTTTTTGAACCTCATAATATTCAATTTGTAGAAGAACTAGTGACAGCTTGGAAAACTTTTTCTAAGACCTCCCCAGGAATCTCTGAAATCTATGAAAGTAATGGAAAAAAACTGTTTTATGATTTGCCTGAAGAATTAGCTGAATAGGGGAATATATTTAGCTGAAACTCGAACAGAATAGGTATAACTATAGATTAGAAAGAGATATTTCAATTCCTTAAAATTTTATTTAGAGCAAAAGGTGGATATTGAAGTTGTAAGATAAATAATGATTATTTATGGCAGAACTCTGGTTCTGCCTTTTTTTATTTATGAAGTATATGAAATATGGCATAAAAGACTAAAGAAAAAATGCAAAACGTTTAATAAATTAGAATTTTTCTTGCTACTTTTTGAAAAATATTTTTTTCCTTACAGAATCCTTAAAAAAATATTTTTTTATACTATTTACAAGATTAAAGGAGGAACAAAATATGAGCAAATATATTTTGGAAACAAATGAGCTAACAAAAGTTTTTGGAAAACAAAAAGCTGTAAATAATGTGTCATTAAAAATTGAGGAAAATTCAGTATATGGATTACTAGGACCTAATGGTGCAGGTAAATCTACGACATTAAAGATGATTACAGGTATGTTACACAAGACGTCAGGTGAAATTATGTTTGAAGGACATGAATGGAGTAGAAATGATTTATCAGATATTGGTGCTTTAATCGAGATGCCACCCTTATACGAAAATTTAAGTGCAAGAGAAAATCTAAAAGTTAGAACATTATTACTTGGATTACCTGATGCAAGAATTGATGAAGTTTTAGAAATTGTAGATTTAAAAAATACCGGAAAAAAGAAAAGCGGTCAATTTTCTTTGGGGATGAAACAAAGATTAGGTATTGCAATTGCTTTATTAAATAATCCTAAACTATTGATACTAGATGAACCGACAAACGGATTAGATCCATTAGGAATTCAAGAGTTACGAGATTTAATACGAAGCTTTCCAAAAAAAGGAATAACAGTAATTCTGTCTAGTCATATTTTTAGCAGAAGTGGAACAAACTGCTGATCATATAGGAATTATACATGATGGAGAATTAAAATATCAAAACACAATTAATCATAATGAAAATTTAGAAGAACTTTTTTTATGGATGTTGTAAAGAATGGAAAAGAGGGTGTAGCTTAATGAAAAATTATATTTTTGCAGAAAATTTGAAACACAAACACAGTTTTTTTGTTGAAGATATTATTTATTGCACCAATTATATCTTTACTTGTTGCGTTTGTATTAATGCCATTATATTTTAGTGTAAATGCATATAATTGGTGGTATGTGATGATTATGCCAGCAACTTTCGCTTTAATACCAGCAATGATGCATAGAAAAGAGGAAAGAAAATTAAACTACCGAGCAGTTTTTTCACTTAATGTTGATTTAAAAAAAATATGGATATCAAAAATACTAACAGCTTCAATTTATCTAAGTATAACTGCTATTTTGCATATGCTAGGAGTATTTGTTTTTCAATTTTTCATTGGAGAACAATTAACAGGAAACTATGCATTCACGACATTATTATTCATAAGTGTATTATTGGTTATAACTAACATATGGCAAGTTCCGTTTTGTTTTTCCTAGCTAAAAAGTTTGGGTTTATAGCAAGCATTGTAGTAAATGCTGTTTTAGGTCTTGTGGTAGGAATTTTGTTAGCTGACGGTTCTATGTGGATTTATTGCCCTTATTCTTGGGGGATTAGATTGATGGTACCCGTTATGCGTATTTTACCGAACGGTGTGCCAACAGAAGTATCAAATCCAATGATTTTTAAACACATCCTTACTTGTTCCTTGTATTTTATCAATATGTTTGTTTACATTATTGACTTTCATTACTGCAAAATGGTTTTCTAAGCAAGAGGTGAAGTAATGATGAATATATTAAAATCAGAGTTTTATAAATTGAAGCATACATGGATTCCCTGGGCTCACTTTATCTTACCTGTTTTATATGCACTAATATTTTATGGGGCAGCAACATTTACAAGTCTAAAAAATTTTTCTTATATGGATATCGTACTGAATTATTTTGTGCTTTTAGGTGCTATCTTACCAATAATATTTGGTGCTATCACATCTAAGGTTGTTGACATGGAAGCAAGTGCTGGACGATTTCAAGTGATTCTATCAACTACAAAATCCAGAAGCAAGGCTTATGGCGGAAAACTTATAATGCTCTTATTGAGTTTTCTATTTTCTATAAGTTTAGCAGTTTTTATATTTGCAATGCTATTTGGTAATCAAGCGACTATGGCTTGGTTAATTGAATTATTATTAGTTTTTATAGGATGTTTATCTACATATATGATTCATTTATGGGTATCACTTATGTTAGGTGGTGGTGCATCTATTGGATTGGGATTTGTGGAAACGTTGATTGCTTTACTTTCAATAACCAATTTAGGGTGAAAATATCTGGTATTTTTTACCTTGTACTTGGGCATCGAGATTATCTGCAACATATATTGTTGGAAGTGAATTGGCTGATAGCTCATATTTAATTAAAGAGTTTACCATGTGGGGCTATGTAGCAATACCTATTACAGTAGTCATTTTTTACTGGCTCTTTATTATGGTTCAATAGGTGGGGTGGAAAAGTCAATCAGTGAATAATAGCTCTAAATGTATTTGTAAATGGAATATGGTATAATAATAAAAATATTTATAAATATGGAGGTGGTTTGGAATGGCAAGAATTCTTGCTATAGATGATGAATTAGATATGCTGACTCTAATCAAGAATATTTTTAATAAAAAGGAGATCATATTGTTGATATTTACCAAACCACGGTAGATATTGATGAAAATAGTTTGGGGAAATATGACTTAATATTACTTGATGTAATGATGCCAGAGGTTGATGGAATCAGCTATTGTAAAAATATACGTTGCAAAGTGGATTGTCCGATTATCTTTTTAACTGCAAAAAGCAATGGAAACGGATATAGTAGATGGCTTATTAAGTGGAGGAGATGACTATATTACCAAACCATTTGGTGTTGGTGAATTGTTAGCAAGGGTAGAAGCTCATCTGAGAAGAGAACAAAGAGAAAAAAACATTCGAGTTTAAACTTAGGGAATATAAGATTTGATTTATCCTCCAATCAAGTATTTGTGAAGGAGGAAGAAATTCATCTGACAAAAGTCTGAATATCAAATTTCGAAGCTTTTTAGCAAAGAGAAAGGGACAAGTTTTTTTCAAGAGAACAAATATATGAAATGATTTTTTTGGATTTGATGGGATTGGTGATTCTTCTGCCATATCAGAACATGTAAAAAAATATTAGAGCAAAGTTCTTAAAATTTGGTGAAAATCCAATTTCTACAGTTTGGGGGATTGGTTATAAATGGAATTAATTAGAAAAGGACAGTCGCTCAAAATAGTATTTCTTAAATACTTAATGACTGTTGGAGTTGGTTTAGGATGTGCCATCGTACTAGCTTTATTAACTTTTTACAGCGTTTTTATAGTGTTGGTTTGATTCTTCCGGCTAACCATACAGAAAATTTATTACAAGAAAATAAATATAAAATTTTAAATAAAATAGACTTTGATGAAGCATTGATACCTAAAGGAGCTAGCTATATGTTTTTATCGCCAGATGGTGAAGTGATAAAAACTAATATGGATGAAGCTATTCAACTGAAAGCTAAAATTTTTCACAATCATGAGGGATTTTTCAACTCCATATTCTTCATTTATAGAATTTAAAAAGGAATGATGGATATGTATTAATCCATTATTCACTGGAGCCACACTACAATAATGATTGGATGGAAAAATATTTCCCTAGTGTAGATTTACTATTAATATTTTTATTAATCATTTTCTTTTTAATGAGTGCATTTGTGGCTACTCTAATCTGGGCAAAAACGAATAACAAGGCAATTATCGCCAATGCTAGAGGCATCAGATAAAATCGCCAACCAAGAATTAGACTTTGAAATAGGAAGTTCAAATATCAAAGAATTTAATGATGTCTTAAATAGCCTTGATATAATGAAAAAAGCCTTAAGTGATTCATTAAGAGAAAATTGGATTAAAGAAGAGAATAAGAGAAGTCAGATATCGGCATTAATGCATGACTTAAAAACTCCGGTTTCTATTGTCCAAGGTAATGCTGAATTGTTAAAAGGTAACTGATCTAACTGATGAACAAAAAGATTATGTAGAGTACATTATAAAAAAATTCAACACGTATATCAGATTATACAAAAAGCTCTGATGGAGATGAATCAGTCAATTAAATTAAACTCGTTGAATTTAAAAAAAGTAAAAAGGTGTCAGAAATAATCGAAAGAGTTAGTGAAATAGCGAGAGAGATTACACTAATACATGACCGTACTATATCTAAATCTATTAATTGTGAAGATTCAGATGTAATGATAGATATACAATTATTTGAAAGAGTCATTCAAAAATATATTTAGTAATGCTATTCAATATTCACCAGACAAATCCAACATTGAATTACTAATAATGACTACAGATAAGATACTTTCAATATCTGTAATAGACGAAGGCCCAGGATTTTTCTAATGAGGATTTAAAACGAGGAACGGAACAATTTTACCGTGGAGATAAGAGTAGACATTCAGCTACAAACTATGGTTTAGGTTTATATAATTCTTGGAAAATAATGTTATTACATAATGGACGCATCATATTAGAAAACAACTCGGATAAACATGGTGCAAGTGTAAAGTTAGAATTACCATTACTATAATAGAACAGGAATTGTTTTTCAAATGGAATTTATTAAAAATATATCCTTTTTACTTTTTGGTGTAGAATAGAAAAATTTACTCCGCTATCAAGCAAGAATCTTACATAGTAGAAAGCTAAATTCAATAAACAAGCTTCAGTTTGTTGAATTTAGCAAAGGTACTAAAGTTTTTTATGAGATGAAACCTATAAAATTTGTACGGATACTGTAGGGTAAGAAAAAGAAAAAAATATTTTCATTCTAAAGTTTAAGTTTAAACATTAACTCTATCCCTTTCGTTCTATAATATAGAAGTTTACTAGCACCACATGAGGAGAAATCATGAGGGATATTCTCAGTTGAATAAGTAAGAGTATAATCTACATCTCCAAAGTAGGAGTGGCTAGTTCCAGCAGAAAAGACCTTCATAGGTTTTATAACTGAATAGATCGACTTACTTTGTTGTCGAATTTTTCCTGTTCTTCAAGTAATTCTAAGGAATAGACGACAACTTTAAAAATCAAATAAGCTAAAAATGCTCTAAAATCATTAAATTGACATAAAAGTGTTTTTTTATTGTGATAGCTATAATAAAGGCTGTCAGATGATAAAATATTGTGTGGATAGATCAAAAATCAGTAAAAATATTTTGTGTTTTGATAATAGGAGAAGTGACTTAAAAATCTGAAGGGATATGATGAAAGTAGCTTCTTGGAATCTACGTAAACTACTAGTAGAACTGTGATGATGAAGCGTACTCTTTTATACGGAATGGATAGGGACGGGAAAGATGCAAGAGAAACCACTTTAACTGTTTGAAAGAACAACAGCACTTATTGGGAGTAGAAGCTATAAAGCATTGAAAAACTCATTCACTTCCTGTTATAGAAGTCTTTAAGATTGGGAACTCCTTTTTAATCGTAAAATTGATGTGATGAAATTAAAAATATAAAGAATGCCCTGTCTAATGAGAACATTAGATTTTTATTGGATTTTTAAATGCGTAGAGAATTGTCAAGATAGGACCCCAGGTTTCAACATGGAGATTACTACTATCGAATTTCTGCCAGATTGCGAAGATCACATTTATGTCATTGACTTTGATCGATCGGACTTGAGATCTCTTGGAGGAATTCAATCGTATTAGGCGGTCTGCCTAAGTTTCACTCTTCGCCTGGTGATAGATGGACATTTTGATCACAAGGTTCCAGATTTTATTTTAAAACTTTAAGTATCTATTCTAATTTATGCTAAAAGTAACTCTTTAAGTGATACCATTAGCTATAAAGTTGAAATGGTAAATTATAAAATAGTTTCATTCTACATTTTAATTTTAAACAACAACTTGTGTTACTTTCTGTTCTTTAATATAGGGAGCATACCATACAAGTGGCAGTTTACAATAATATAAAATGACGAAGATTAGTATTTATTTGCAGGTGATAGCTGTCTTGACATAATGTGCATAGAATGGAGATAGGAATCATTGAAAAGCTGCCTGCCTGTAAAAGCTTAGGAAAACTTTTGAATTATAAGAAGGAGTTTTGATTGTGGCTGGCTTTATGGGTGGGTGGGCATTAGAGTGAGAAAATTTTTAATGAGGAAGGATAGTTTAGAAATTATCAGTTTTATTTCACCTACTCCTGTGGGCATGTGTTTGTTTCATTGATAAGAAATGTAGGGGAAATAGAACAAATGCAATTTGTTTGAATCATGAAGTAGTTGAAGGAATTGAAAGCACACTTCATTTTACCAATGGGCAATTTAGGCAACTTCAAATCGATTAAAAACTATTTTAAGGTTAAGAGATAAAATTAATCACTTGCAAACTCAATTTATCAATAAAATGAAAATGAGGGAATGTAAATGAAATATTTTGAGGTTGAGTTAGAAAACTGACAATTTTAAAACTACAACAGAAGATTTTGAAAGCTTAATCGCCTGCTACTATGGGAAGATAATCCAGAGCGTTACAATTACAAGAAAATCTCCGTCATATCCTAAATCTAAATGAATTGGGGCATGAGTCTCATCTCATAATCTTTATATTGAAATATACTATCTTGTTAAAGAGACTATAAATTGATATAAATAAAGATGGAGGAAACTGAAATTATGAGAGCCTCAATGCGTTTAAGATAGCCATACAAAAAAAGCAAGAATTTGTTCTGATGATAGGCTTTGCTGTGTGCTTATTTACATGATATTGATATCTATTATTAAGGTGGAGGATATTGGCTATTTAATTATACCATTTAACTAAGGTCTGTTAAGAATGTTTTAAATTAAAAAGTACCAAAAGTTACATTGTGGGTTTGGCCTGTATTTTTATTATTTAGAATGCTATTCAAAATAGAAATCTGGGCAAAATAATATGCAGAGATAATATAAATGGAAAATAATTGAAATGACTCTGAGTGTACAGGGCAGGGCAAGACCACTGAAGCATCCTAAATGGTGGGGATGGCTTTACCTTACAGAAAGCAGGATTCACAGATGGTCTCGGTCTATGGCTTGGCGAGTTTTACCTTATGGATTTTGGGATCCATGCCAGGCGAGCAGGATCGCCTGATAGGCATGGGGGGCATAATGATTGGTGCTGACTCCACCATCGCAAGCAGCCAAGTAAGCGCCTGCTATTGTTGCATCCTATGGAGCTCACCTGTCCGATGATTGCGATAGCATTGTCGATCCGTAGCACAAACAGCTTTCACCCCAGCACCCAAATGCGTCATAACCCACCTTTAGTACCTAGAATACTAACGAAATGCAGCATTAAGTAGTCATCTCTTGCAGCCCAGGTTTCACACAAGGTCCGGCAGTTGCAGCACCTTTACAATCTGCCTGACTAAACACACTACTGCCATCGACGATTGGGGTGCCAGGATCATCTGCAGCAATTGTAATGCATACCCGGCTCGGGCAATCATGCAAAAAGTCAGAAACCAAATTTATAAGGGAGATGAAAGTAGTTGAGTTAGGGTTCTGGAGACAAAACAAAGGATTGTCAGCCTTATCTTCTTGAAATACCTTAAGAATTTTTGTTTGAGGATGCCAACCAACGTACTATTTCTAATGCTACGGAACACTTTAATGGAACGCCTGCAGCTATTCTTTCATTACGGAAATTTCCTTGAAATGTGCTATGTGAGTGTTTGGCTATTAGAAGATTAGGGTTTGAAGCATGTATTACTACAACAAGTTCATTTTATAACAAAGACCAGTTTAGCTGTTCAAATACTTCTCCAAAATGGATCGTAAGACCAGTTCTGCCAGCAATAAATGGCCAAGTGCCATTTATATGTGCGTCACCTTTTCAGGAGAAAACGTTCTGAAATATTTAGACGTATTTTGATCAAAGCATCATGTCACCTATGTTTAATCAGTTGAATTTTCTTCCGGATCTTTGGCTGACAAAACTTGGTGTAAAATTCATTGGTTTCATTACATTGGATTTAATATTACATTATTATAGTTTGCCAAATAGATAATTGAGGTTAGAAAATTAGACTTGAAAAACAAACAATATTGGAGGAACATTTACGTATCTTATTTCATGGGATCCTTCCCCAAACGTGTAGGGCCTTCCCCCACATGTACAAATGAAAGCATGATTGAGTAGACAGGATGGGAAATGTTATGGGAATTAATACTTAAAAGGCAAACATATCTTCGTGTGGAATCTAAAAGGACGAGTTTTAGATATAAATGAACTAGGAAGTTATATGATTGCGACTGTATTATTTCTAGAAGAGAGCAAATTGGTGCTGAAAAGACTTTAATTAGGTATTTTTAGAGAATTAACTCCTGGGGACAAATGAATCGTCTGGGTGAACTTATTTATGACCCCTAGTTGACGAAGCAACCTGCAGTGATGAAGAGACTTGCACTTGCAGGCAAGCTCAGGCGCTGAGCAAATTCAAATATGGCAGACTATGAGCGGTGGTGTGAAGGAAAACAAGGCTTGAAAATAGCACAGGCCTTATCATCGGGTAACAGGCCTGCGGTGGATTTTAGCGGATGAAATCCTGCATTTATTTCATTTTAGGACCGCATGAAACTGATTCTCTTACACAGCCAAAATATTCTTATAGGCACCGTTAGTTATTAGCTATGACTACATTTTCTTTGATGAAATAGTAGATAAAGTTAAGGAACTGAAAGACAAAACTACTGAGATTAAAACTGTCTGATTATCTTGGAAAGAGGAAGAAACGTAAGATGGCCGCAGAATACGAAATAATTTGACATGGAATGTGCCTGATTGGAAAAAGGGCCAGCGGAGGAAAAGGAAAACAGGCCTGCAAAATAGAACAGAAGGCAAAAGCAGTTCTTCAAAGAAAAAAAGTACTAAGACGGAGGCGTTTAAATGCATCAAAATCAATAGGAAGAAGGAAAAGATGTATAATGCTAGTTAAACCCTAGAGCACAGGGATTGTACTTTAGGAAAGCAGGAGCTCCCGAAGGTATCTGCAGAATTCAAGCCTAGGCAGTTAAAATATTGAGCTCCATAATCCATACCCCGCATAGTCGGTGCAGAAACAATAGCATTTAGATAAGGGTCTGCTCTGAAAATGCATCTTTCAAATCCTGCTAGACAGTGGCGTTAACTGGTGGTAATGGAATCGAAAACAACTGAATCCAAAAATGATCTTAAACCAAGGAAGAAGGAATGGTCGCCTAAGCAAGTAAAATAGGTTACTTTCGCACAGAATGGTTATGTGTTACAAATAGTAACCGGAATACAGTGACGGCAGTATGCTGATTGTGTGACTCATACATATCAGCCCAGTTCAGTGCTAGTATTCCATAATCAAACAATGATATTGGAAAAGTCATCTGTTCTTAAGCGGTGGAGAACAGAAATTGTTGTCATAAAATGTCATGGGTAGATATAACATCCCAATAATGGATGAACCTGGTGCAACTCCTTTGACATACCCAAGTTTAGAGGCCTAAAACACTAAATGAAGGAGCACATCGAACCATCAAAGCGACACGATGATAACGATTACTTGAAATGTAGATGAAGTTTATGAAATCTAGAGATAAGAAAATAATCTGAAATGATGAACTTGAGTGGTAGCCGCTTGGTCAGGCAGTCTGGTTCCACATGACCCACTTTGTTGAAGAGGAGAAGATTCCTGTGACTTTATGGACAGTGGCCAGGGAACAGCCTGACTGAACCCAATTCCTATTTCTCTGCCAAATATATCAGAGTTTCTATACGTACAATGATAATCAGCGGATCTCCATCTACGGCACCCACTGAACACAAGGCTGATCATGGCTATCCTGACCTCCATTGATAATTGCACCCATGTGAAGTCGCCACTGCCTTCAGGATACCACAATATCTGGCTGATAGCGAAGTCACAACCAAAACTGTTCCTGCCATATTAGTCCATCGGTGGATTACGCTTGAAACCTGCTGATTCATAGAGCACTGACAAGTTCAATACCACACCTTTAATTCCAAATTGATGAATTTGTTGAAGCTTTGACCAAACAAATCTTGGTCAGACTGGCATTGTTCCAGTGTGGTGGAAAGACGCTCGTTTTTCAATCACGAATGTGTGTAGCTGCCCCATGGCACTTCACTGAGGATATAACACCCTTCTAGTGATAAGCTCGACATGCATGTTATTTTGCTTCCATCATCAGATGCTGATGCATGTTCAGATAGGAAAATATTCACGGTGGTATCTTTGTATCCCGGTACTTTGCTGATTGAAATGGTAAATATTAGAACGGTCAATCATAATAAATCCTTTCTAAGCAGAGGCAAGGGGGTATCTTTACCTGTAAACTGAACTGCAAACCCCGAACCCCACCCAGGTGTGCCATTCCTGCCGGACTGATCATCTCTGTACAGATTATCACAGAGCTTGTCATTAATGCCAAATGTAAACCCAAATGGCAAATCGGTTCTTTGGGATCTAGCATGTACCAGTCGTGCAATCGATATTTCAGTTGTCGAGCTTCTGACGAAGTTTCAGCTGTTGCCCAAATCGATTCCATGTAAAAATCTTCAAGTACTCTAACATCATTACATCCTTTGCCATGACTTGAAAATTGTACCTTTACTTTTCCTGTTTCATCTTTTAACTCCAATCCACCAGTGAACGACCCCACTGGAGTGTTTATCATGTTCGATATTTCAGTGAAACTTTCCAGTTAGGACGGTTCCTTTTGTATGGCCAAAAACCAAACTGTCTTCTTTATTGGCCACTAATAGCTGTCGAAGTCTATTATTTCTTTTCAATTTAATTGAGATCATCAAAAGAGTGATGTAGAGCAGCAGCTTTCATCTTACGGGCCACTATAAGATACACCATCTATCCTACTGCACCAGAGGTGCATTTTCGGGAATAATATGGCTACATGACTCCATTGTTTTGGGAAATTTGCGGGTCTAATTTTATCTGAGCATTGGTAGATCTTTTCAATCTCGTCCCAGAATAGCTTTTTACTATGAATAGAATGATAGAAGTCAGGTACCAGGGCCAATGTCTTGTTCCCAGCAGTATCATTTAAAAAATCATTTTCACACCTTTCAGTCTATTAGTAGCAGAAGAAAGCTCAGCAGTGAGAAATGAGGGACATTCTGTGCTTGAATAAGTGCAGAGTATAACGCATCTCAAAGTAGGAGGGCCCCAGTGCAGACTCTATAGGTTTGCAACTGAATAGACTGATACTTTGTTGTCGAATTTTCCTGTTCTTCAAGTAACTGAGGGAATATTGGTAGAGGACAACCTTTAAATCAAAGTTAAGTTTTCAAAAAAATGTCTAAAATCATTAAATTGATATAAAAATGCTCATTGTCAGCGATACAATTGCAACTTCCAGTTTTTTAAAATCACTATCCTGATGACAATTTAACTAAAATATGATATATTACAGAAAAGTAAAATAAAAAGTAATTTAAGGTGCAAAAAGTAAAGGTGAAAAAGTAGTTAGGATAGCCATTAAGTGATATTCCTTTCATTGCCTAGGCTGAGCTGCCATTATCGTTGTTGCTGAGCTAATTAATTGCCCATTACTTGATGCTTACTTTTATTAATAGAATTAACTTCAATACAATAACGACCAATGAAAGTATCATCGATATCCTTTATGCAGTTTAGATGTTAAAGGAAAATGGTACTGATTTGACTGCTCCTTTTGTGTATTGACATCTCCCAAAACCCCAACAGAACCTCTTAAACAAATATGAGAGGCCATGAGATTTGTTGGCTATAAACATCACTGGTTCTAGTGATACAACATCGTGACAAAGCAATTCATCGTTCTGAAACACGATGACGGCAACTTACACTTACTGATTTTCATCACATACAACCACTTCAAGACCAAGTCAATTTATTTACTGGAACAAACGCCTTCTTTACGTTGTTAAGCTCTTAATCACATTTGGCACTTGGACCTAAAAGGTGTGTAGGATCAACTACACTTGAGATGGCTTGGAGAGTTTTACGTTTTATGGATTATCTCTAGCTACCCAAGATAAGTGGAAAAAGAAAGTACTGAAAAATACGTAAATGCACTTTTACCTTAACTCTTATTTAAGGGAGCGAGAGGAAAGGCTTGCTAAAAGCAGAAGAATCTGTATAATTACGACAACTTTAAGGAATAGTAGAGGACGGGCTGTTGCAAAGAACCAAACCTGAAACCCATGATGATAGCAACACTGAGAAAGCTATTTTTCGCGATATGCCGCCAGTGCTTTGAGATGCTGTTTTCATACTGTACTATCATAAGGATTTATCGGCGGTTAGGCCTCAAATTGGGTTGGTTTAAGACTATCAGGAAGTATGTAATGAAGATGAAGAGTAGTCTCAGGACTGTGTGTATTTGTTTACCAAAAGTGATGACAAGGCATTTAAGATTGAGACTGATCCATGGTGCGCGAAATGCCACTCTTGTGAAGGACGAAGCCGACTGACGGATTAAAAAGGAAAGACTTCAAGAAAATTTTATATCTCTTGGAGGTCTTTTTTAGATAATTTTGTAGTAACGATTATATGAGTCTGAAGGTGAAGTATGAGGTTGATCAGGCCAGTCAAATCTTAACAGACGAGGAAAAGTATTACTATACGATGTATATTTATCAATGTTTTCGTAAGATTATTCGTGAAGAGATGATCCCAACCTCTCTTGTGTCCGGATGACGGAGGCGTTTTCTGGTCAACTTTTACAGGAACATAATATTTCCCATATAGTTTTCGTGACACTGGGTATATTTAATATGTTAGTCTTATATTCAGGGGGCTTGATTAGTGAACTCAGCGTCTGCAAGAGGTGATAACTCCTGAGAGTGCTAGTTTACCTGCAAAAATAAAGGTGAATGCAAACAATACATGTCATCAAGGTTTTGATCATATATGAATTAAAAGGGCAAATGAACTATGATAAGTTAGAAAGGTAATGCATGATTTAATCAATTAAATCTTTGATTGAAAATCTGCTAAGGAACTGAAATGACAGGTATAAAGGCAAAATTAGTAAGTTTTAGTTGATAAATACTGTCGCAATATAGAAAATTGATTTGGATAACTCATTTTATCCTTGGGAGGTAAGAGGCTCAATTATTAATACAGAAAAAATCACCATCTCTCTTGACCAACTGGTTTAGCAGGAATTCGCCTATATTTAAACAAAAATTCCTATTAATTTTACAAATATTTTTGCAAACACAGGAAGATAGTAACTTTATCTAAAGAAAACATCTTTTAGTGTTCAGATTTTCTGCTTATTATCTAAAAGAGATTTATCTTCAATGATACGAATTGTTTGTTGGTTGAAGAAGTGTATATGTAATTTGAAAGCAAAGGAAGTTTTTATTGATTTTTTAAAGTGGAGATGAATAAAACGTGAGATGTAATCTATCACAAAAGATATGAATTCTACACTGGATACACATATTTCAGAATAGAATGCAATGCCCAGGAGTGATGGTTATTTAGGGAATTACTGTATTTTCTTTTTAATGACGATTACATTAGAAAAGAAGAGTAGTGCTTTATAAAGCAGCAATCTCAAAAGACTACGGTGATATATGGCTATTTCCTAAAGTACTCTATTTTATATGTGCGCCATGTGAATAATGAAACACCCTAGTATCTATAACTTCCTGTAGTAATTGAAAGAAGTTCTAAACTGTTAGAAGTGGGATTGAGTAGCAGTGAGGCGGCAGTGTCTTTAAGTATTACAACCTGTTTTAACTTATTTCAAACATTACCCAAACAAAACAAAGGGAAACTAAAAATATTAGCTGATTAAATTCCAGGGTCCCTGAGAGCTGCCGGCATGATTGAAACGCCACACATTCCGTAAGCTTCCCAATATCAGCTGAATAAAGATAATAATAATGAACCTTTAATTGACAAAGGTGTAATATAAATGAATTAGTTGAGAGATGGTGAAATTGAGACTTATTTCTTGAAAGGAATTTAGTTCTAGACTGTAATAACTCTATCTTCAAACTGTTAAGCAGTTAGTAGATGATGTTTGCAAGAAAACCTGAGCAAATATTAAAGGCTATTTTTAGCTGCATTAGCCTGCAGCCATAAGCAATTCATTCGATGAATTTGCTCAACCACAACAACAAAAATTTGCAAAGATGCCCAACTAAGTCAGCTTAAACTAGAAATACAGAGAGAACTATTTTGAATGAGGTGTTTTATCATGATTCCACTAATGCCCTTGGATGACTACATGCAGAGGAAAGTATAAAGAATTAAGTCCTAGCCACAAACCTAGATATTAAACAGTTAGATTTGACACCAATGAGATCGAAAATATTGGCTTTAAGTGTATCTAGGCAGAAGTGAACTGCAAAAGGCATTGAAGATTTGGGGAGAAGGCCAGCTATGAGTTTAATCTAACTTCTTAATATTTGGTCATCGACAGGAAACGGTGTGCCTTCTCAAAACAAGGTGAAAGCACGTGTCTTTGTCTGCACTTGGAAAGATTTGTCTATATGACGGACAGATGTTACTGCATCGGCTGTTGCCAGAATCACAACCAAATTCCACTTTATTGTTATTAGAGAATTAACTGTTTGAACAAATAATACTCTGGGAGTCTGAACTGATTTAGAAAAGGTGTACCTGGAGTATTTAATAAAGGTACAAAACTTTGTTAATTGAAATACAAAGGAGGCAGGATGATGTGTTGCAAGGATTACGATGAAATATTGTAAGGAGTTGGGTTAAATTGAATAACTGTTTAAATTTTTAAATTGAAAAATTATTTTGAATTTATTAATTGTGATTGTGTTTCATGAGCAAAGAAGTTTTGATGATTATTTGAAAAGGAATCTATTCTGTTATGATTTTGATCATAAGTAATGGAAACTACAAATGAAGCTGCTAATATTAGCTTGTTCTTTTTAACATTCCTGAGTTTCATAGACTTTATCAATCAATTCTTTTTCATGCCCTTTATATGAATTTATCGATTACTTAAAAAGTTTTTATTGTTTTCTCAATGAAACAAATATTTTTAGAAATCAGCTTATTTTGTGAGATATTAAATGTATTATCAAAATACAACCAAAGATACAAGTTTTTAGATTTGTAGTATGGATTCCGTATATTTCCTGTTTTATATATTGATTTTTCTAAATTTTCCTGTTCAGAGGATATATTCAACTAAGTCATCTGGCTGAGCAATTGATAAATAAATTAACTCAACCTTCAAAAGGCAAGCCAAAACAGCAAAGATAATTAGCGAATTTCAATCCCATTTTACTTTAATGATATTTTAAAGGATTATTGGTCTCAAAGACATCTAAGAAAGAACGTCTATTTTATTATCCATTGTATCCCAGGTAGATTACAGTGATTTTACTCCTTTTAAGCCAAGAGAATTTCTTTTAATCTCAAAGAACTGTTTGACTTGAGGAAAGATGGAAATATTTCTTACATTATAGAAATATAATCAGTGAAGGACTGACTTGTTGAATATATAAAATTTGAAGATTATTTTGAATACTTATGAATTACTAATTCATTAGCTTCTCTGAAGCCAGGACTCTATCTCAACTTATGGAAAGATCGGTCTACAATTAGATATTATTTGGTGATCAGATCCCATTATAATCGTTAGCTGCTCGGAATGGGTGTTAAATCGATTTTAAATTTACACTAATCTCAATACTATTTTGAGGTATTTTTAATGAGATAATTTCTGCACACAATATCAAGTTAATTTATTTAGTTTTCCAGTTAGATTAGATGAAACGATTAATTTGATCTTATATTGTGACAGAGATATATTGCAATGATCAATCTAATTGCAGAAGGGGTTGAACCCATACAGCTTACAGTTTCAGTCATGAGTGTGACAACTTCATCCTACTTCATTTTCAAATTTGCTCAATTTATTGAATGTCGAAGATCAAACGTAACAAACCAACGAGTAAAACACGAATTACGCTAAGTAAGAGGCAGCTTCATTTTGAGGTAGTGTTATGACACTATATCACTTTAGAAATAGTTGACGGTGTTATTTCACCCTTGGCTTTCAGGAAAGGTGATTATCTGGGATTGTCTTTGTTACGAGGAGCATGCAGAACTAGGTGCTTGTAATGAGCTGTCCTTTTTACCTGCAAAGCAGGTAAAAGATTATTTCAATGGATAAACTACTCTAAAAAGTCAGTTGGATGGTGTCAAGGGTTGTAAATGGAAGGATTAGAAAAGTTAGACAAGGAAGGTCATTGCACAGAAGAGGCTGGAGGCTTTGTTGAAATTCAAAACAAAGGAAGCAAATACTATCAAGATTACTTAAATGCTAAACAACTATCTTTGAGGAGAATAAGTCTAATGTATTAGAAAGAAATCAATTCCCTGATGATGAATTGATTCATTTGTTTGACAGTATTTAATTTCCCAGTGTTCGTGATTTAAGCTTGTAAAATTTTCTTTGTTCAAGGACTATGTGAGGAATTATATTATCAAAATGTTGGTGGATATAAACTACTAGACGTTGCAAGATTCAGGGGATTTTTTAAAGAAAGAAATTAAATATCAAGATGAAAAATTAGGAGACTGTGATTATTATTAAGACCATAGATCCTGAGCAATTTTATAGTAAAAAATCGCAATTAGGTTTCATGAAAGAGCATTGAGAAATTAGCTAATACTGTAAGAAAATATAAATATTATGGGCTATTATAAACAAGAAGTTAGTATAAATTATGTATTTTAAATTCTAACCAAGCAGTCAACTAACAAGATTTAAAACAGAGGAAAAGAGAGAAAATGGAGCAAGGATGAGAATCAAAAATTATTAAATAATCAAAAAATAAGTGTCTTATCCAGAAATCAGAATGAGCTTTTAAAAGAAGAGGGATTTCATAAAATATTCTTAAAAGGTTATGAGGGATTTTAGGCAGGATAGTATCATTATTGCTTGAATCAGAAATAGATTTTACTCCTGGTGGTTTGATGAATGTTGAAAAATCCTCAAAATCAACGAAGTGGTTTTATTGAAAACTTCTACTGGACAAACTAATTATAATGAGGAAAGAAATGAACAAGAAAAGAAGATAATCCAGTTATTATATGTACTGGGACTGCACGAAATGTTCTTGAATTCCCCAAAAATTGTCAGTCATTAATATGCCTATTGGTCTGCTCTTTCTTGGCTGTCAACACCACAAGGAAATCATTGATGTGCAGCTGACAGTGAATATCTTAGGTGCTGTCTCTATTGTAGACTTCTCAGGGTGAACGTCTCCATTGATGAAAATGAGCGTTCTCTCAGGCCTATCCTGATTTCAGAAATTATATAAACCATAAGTATTGAGCAAGACAGAATTAGATGAAACTTCTACTTTGGCTGTCTAATAGCAGTAAAAGAAAAGTTCAATTTGAAATGTCCGACGATAATAAGTTGGAAAGATTTGCGACAAATAAAATATTCCAATCAACAAGTGATTTATTTTACTTTGTCAAAATGAAACTAATGACACAGGATTACAAATCTGTTCATCCAAATTTAGCTAAATCTGATAGTGAGCTCACTTTAAACAAACTGAAATCTTGACCGAACTGGAAGCTGAGCTTTACAATATAACAGCACCTATTCATTGGGAAACTGTGATATGCGTTGCAAATTTGAATTATCTATTGATAGATTTATTGAACTGAAATTGAAGAAGTTGCAGCGGTCACTGTTTCGGAGGCTATGTCTACTTGCAGAGTTATTGGATAAAGATTTGATGTTTGCTCCTCTATCTCCTTTTAAATCTTCCATGCTCGAGCGAGTGTCTGCAAAAGCGAACAATATTAGACTTTAATCAGCTGATACTATCTAATGTCTCATGTGTAAAGGCGGGAATGCATGACTGTCACTGAGAGTCTCATGTTCTCTATCTGAAAAACAGATAGGTCTCGGTCCATTTTGTTCAAACTAGAGAAAAACTTCCAGGATTTTAATACACCAAATGGAACACATCCCTCATTTGAGGGAATTTTGGGACCCCAGTACTGAGTGCGATTTTCCGAATATTGGTTTAAGCCAGCAATGGTGTAGTTGGTTTGTCCCTGCTAAATCAACTTTCTATGCAGCTCAGCCGAAATGATCAAAGTCGAACCGAATGGTGTAGAAAATCAAAACTTTCAAACATGTCCTGACCAATGACTGAGGACTGAGGTATTTAAAATATTGCCTTTCCTTGAAAAGAGCCAAAGCTGATCAAAGAATGGAGCGATAAAAATAAATATTCCTATTCATTTAGCTCAGACAAACTAATTGAGACGCATATTGGTGATTGTTCTGTGCGTCACGGACATATCATGTTCTTATCCCAATTGAAGAGAAGCTTTCTCAGTGCTGTCCTTTATCAGTAAACTAATGATAAGCCCCTGAAGGGTTATAACAGCATTTGATCATCTGTACCCTGAACTAGCAAAATCAGGGCACCCAAATACTAAAGTCCCTACAGGAGTTAGTTTTGTTCCATTATTAACTGAAAAAGGTTCTATTCTGATGGCGTCCTGCAAAGAATGTAACTTTGAATTTCCAAGGAGCGCTTCAGCATTATTGGATATAAGTCATATCAAGCTCCGAGTCACAAAAGATCTTAGCAGATGTGTCCATTTCGCAGCAGAATTAAAAGAAAGACAAGATAATATCTCTTTGACGATTTAGAATGAATGAGTGGGACCATCTTAACACCCTTATCTCTAGGAGACCTGAAAGAATCCAAATAGTACTGCAAATTAAGATTTTGGTGATCTGGTAAGAATAAATCGCAGAGCATCGTTATAGAATGGCGGTACCGTAGAGTAAGATTAGCAAAATGTAAAACGACTCCATTTGAGCCGCCGTGCATGTTTTGTAAAAGGGCGCAGACGAAAAAGAGAACATTTTGTCCTCTAGAGGAAAATTTCACAGGTTCAAATTTGAAACTTGTTTTGTCATAGATTTTATAAAAGGTTACATTATTTTGAAAAGATTGTATTTTTAGTCGTAAGCCAGATAATGTAACAGAATTTGTCAGGTGAAAGATTTAGGCATTCAAGGGAATAGCACACTGCCCAAAATATCCGCGGTTAACATAGATCTCTCCTTCTATAACATCTTTCCGAAAAACTATACCTTTTGAAAATATAGCTGGCTGGCGTTATACTACTAGCATAGAAAAGATTTGGTGAGAGATGAAACGCGAGGATCTTATTAGATACTGATCGATTAAACCAAGCCAAAGCGCTCGTATTGTCTAGAATATTACTAACGACTCACTGTTCCACAGTTTTACGACCCTGTACGAACACTTCTAAAGGGAACACTGACTCGATCACCCGTCTTGGAATTGCACATCAGATGCCGACACTGGCGGCCTGACATTCCCTAGGACGCTGGGAGCATGGCGACCAAGAAAGACATGGAATCCTTTATTCCTTTACTTGCGGAACGTCCTCTGCTCAATGCCACATGATACGATAAAACATGGGTTTCTAAACGACCATTAACTGTACTCGGCAGACTTTCTAGCCTCTTATAAGTATTTGACTTGAGAAGCTGAAAACTGAGCAGGGGATCTTTATTTTCTACCGCAATGTCATGAAGAAGGCCATGGATCCAAGAAAAGAGAGAACTCTTTATGCCTGGAGCTGCTGAGAAATATCAAGTACAGCTCTTTTTAGGTGGATGAGAGACAGGTTTCTCGATCCATACTGACCTGTCAGAATACCCTCAAACACTTCAAATCGCGCTTTATCTCCTTTTAATCAGAATAAAGAGTGCATTTAGCCATTATCGCACCTCCTTTCGCATTTCTGGTGTCCGTCTCTCGAGGCAGTCAACTTGGACCTTCGTGGACCTCAATCTTTAAGATGATGGTGATTGACGTCACTCTGGAAAAGGTGGAAAACGAGACCAGTCGTCGTCGCCGCTCTGCTAGCCTTTTATCTTGAGCAGCATCTCGCCATCGGAGACAAACGTTACAGTGACAGAAAGACTGATGTTACAGCCCTCTTCTGACCTCGGTACTCGAGGTGTTCCTAACTCGGCTGGCGTTTTAGTGTTAGCTGAAAAGATGGTGGCCAAGTATTCAGAAGACTTTACAGTCCGCGATACTCCTCACAACTACGCCATACATCTTGCTACCTGTCTCGGCGATGTCACCAAACTCCTAGCCGGCCGTCAGGCCATCAGCTAGCATGCGCAGCAGCACAGGTAACGACCCGGTAATACGTATCGCCAATGTACGAGCAGAAAATGCCTTGATAGTTTTGTGAGATATATCATATAAATTATGTAATGGTTTATAGCAGTCGTAGATGAGCTGTAGACTCTTTATGGATTCTTTTATTCTTTCTATGTACCTGATCCACACCACTACGTGTGGTCTTTCATCAATCACCGGTTTTCCCAGAATGATTTTGAGTAGGGCTGCGCTTTGCAGCGACCGGGTCTTTTCACCATTGAACTTCTGCACTCTCTTCCGTTAGAAAGCATTTAACTAGCGTCATGGCGGCGTACCATCGCTCGCCATTTCGATCACTCCTAAATAAGGCACTTCATCACCTGCTCTTTTGAAATATCTGTAACAATGGATACCAAATCAAAAATAAACCGTCTCATCTTCATTAATTCATGCTTTACTATTTTTCCAGTCTGTTATTCGTCTGCAGCGCAAGCATATTACAAAAACTGTACGCAATATCTTCTATAGCGCATTTAATTCTTCTTTTTGCTGACTATACTCGTCGGGAGGCAAGCCGCCAAGGATTAAAGTGTAACGAGGTTGCTGGACGATAATATCTAAAGCCATTCTAATGGTAGAAGTTGACAGTCATAGCGCTAACCGCACGTTCGAGTCTGCTCGGTCTAGGGTGTCGGTAATCACTGATATTCAAATCATATGGACTTGAAGGTTGCTGTTTGCTGTAAAAGCCACCGCCATACGGATCTAACTGTTCAAATAGACCAAGTTTTTCCACTGGAATTTCTATCATCGAATACATCCCTTTAAGTCTGTGATTTCTTATTCTACTCTCATTATTTTGAATATTTGTCTAGTGATAAAAGATATCCATATTAAATGGATATTTTTTACTTTTATTCCACCACGTTTAGAAATTTCTTCCGGTAATTCCCAAAGTGAAGAATGGTCAAGTAATGGTTTGGGTTATTTTATGAACATCTTCGTTCGTATTTAACGCCGCTTAGCGACATCTTCTACCACAAGCATGTCCACACCAAGAAGAAGTCACTGTAAATCTGGATGTCTTCAATTTTGATTCAATAATATCTGCAAAGATCAACCTCACTACTAGAACTTAGTTCATGATGGACATTGTATCTAAGATTTCATAGTTCCAGCATCCTAAACCTAAACTAGTATCTTTGATACGATTGATTTCAGCCAATTTCTCATCTGAGAAGATATATCGTCATTTGTGGTGTTTTTCGCGTATCTCCAAAAAGTAGGTCATTGTGGAATCTTTTCTATTGTGATTTCTTTTTCTGGCATCCATCATCTTACGATATTGGCTACACGGTGCCGAAACTGATCAATGTTCTTTATCTGAACTTGTCTTTAGAAACTGAGCAGGGCGACTGATAACCAACGTCAAAGAGAAGAGACAAATCCAGCAGTGCATGCTGACATGTCCATTGATATAAGCTTGCATTCCATAGAATTCGTCAGTCAATCTCAAGGTCGTTGCGGCCTGTAACCAGCTTAACACCAAGCCCTGCCAAGTGTTGATAACCGGAGTAGAAAAGCTTCCTAAAGTCAAAAGGCCTCATTTTCATCTTCCTTTTGAAATGATTATAGTTAAGGCTGTTCAAATCATGGTAAACAGCCCACCACCACTGATTCGACGGACTACTTCTAATCCCATTTTCATTGAACATAGTCACGGTTAATTTCCTCTTCTAACTGTATTTTGGTGACGTCCTACAATAATAGATGGGTTTGTTAACCCAGTAATAAAGATTTGATCCCCTCATCCAAAAGATGTTTAAAAGCATATCTCTGTGCTGTTAATACAAAGGCAGGTCGTCGGAATGGATTGATAAATGTATTTTACAAGATAATTTATCATGACAGTAGAGACCGGAAACAACTCAGCCTAGTCTATCTACTTTATTTTCCTTTTTCTTAGGGTGAATGGATAGCGACCCAAGAACATCCGCAAACGTCAAAGAAATTTCAGAGTATGTTGCGGTCCGTGGATTAACCAAGCATTTCTCTCTGGCAAAAGGATTTCCATTTCAATGATACCCACGCTTCGTTAATCAACTGTTGCTGCTGGACTAATGATAGAACACCGTTGGATTCTACCCATATTTCTTATCGGCACCATTTTAATGAAACCTGAGCTTTACCTCAGATGCACGGCACGTCCGTTTGCAGCAAAGTTGAATTTACCGACTGGACATCGTATTTCCCACGAGCTTGTTCTCTGTTAAACCAATCCGCTGCTACTTGGGAAGTGTGTGATAGCTGCAGGAGCTGTTCACCTAGCAACAGTGGTTTCTTTTATATATTTCTAGCTGCTACTTCACCTACATGGAAGTGCAAAGCGTGGCCATTATTCAGTACCGTTGATATCACCCGGCGTATAGATACTGGAAGAAGTTTCTATGTATCTATTGACTCCGAAGGATGACTACGGGTCTAATCTAAACTCACACTCTGATAATTTTCAAGATCTGGAACACGATCTGACTGGTGCGTAATGTTTTATCTATGAGTAATACTACCTTCCTTCAACCTTGACATGGAGTTTGGCTATATCTCTTACAATGATTCTTTGAGTTTCTGCATCCGTCAAGATCATTACACTTTACGTTCAAGAACTGTCAGTTCTGATACTTCCGCAATTCATAGCTGGAACAATACGGCCCATCATTTCGATAACAGTAACTTTGAACCAAATGTCATGTATTTGACCAAGTCTGATGTTAACCAACGACACCACCACCAATAATCACAAGGCCTTCTGGAACTCTGTCTAGTTCTGGATGAGCGCCACCAGTCATTATAAGAGATGATCTATACTGCAACGTTGATTTTGGCCATTTTTGAACCACCAGCAAGGATGACTTTAGTTTCAAGCACCAGAAACCATTGACTAGGATGTCTTCATTCTTAGTGATAGTACTGATATTTTATGAACATCAACTCACCATAGCTATTGAAGAAGTCCCAGGTAACACCAATTACAAGGGTATTGAGCAACTTTAGATTTTGTTTCTAAAAAGTTTCCATATCAACTGTGAAATTAGGATTTCAATTACGGATACTCACGATTAGCTGCAATGACCGATACCTTGATAATTTCATGCTGAAGGTAAAGCCCAGTTGGGGATATATCCACGTTTAAGCAAGTTCCACCAAGTTCCAGATTTCTCATCATATAACCTTACTACCTAATTGAGTCATTTTTAGTAGATACACAACTGTTAGTGTCCACCTGACTGAGTCAACGATGTCAAAGCATTACCTCCACACTGACCGTTTGAGGAAGTTGCAAAGGCCAGCTTCATGTAGTTGTCTAGCTGTTGACATTTTCCCCTTCTCTCACCAAGATAACTGATAATCTCAGTAACAGGGCCAGTCCTGCCGTCCCTTTAGACAGCGATCAAGTATCCATCTTCTTCTGCTTCCAATTCCATGCTGACTTTGGTCAGTCATGATTTCCAAAAAGACTCTCCTCTCACACCCTTGGACTTTTATTCCACTGACGATTTGTCCTTCCGCTACCCATTATTTACAATTACCTGAGGCCATATCTTATTTCATCTATTTTTTCTAAAACAAATACTTTAAACCAACATTGAGATTGGATTTTCAATCAAAGTCGGTATCTTCTTAAGTAAACTTAGCACCAGCTTTACATTTGGCATCATCTACGATACGGTGGCCAATGTCAACCAGGACTAAGAATTGGACGAATATGATCACCATTAACTATAAATTGGCCTCTAACTGGCGAGCTCAATAATTGAGGACATGAGTCTGTTGGTTGATGATAGACCAAATGATTGAAAACCCCAAACATTCCTGTGTAAGTTACTGATGCAGAAGGAATTTGCAATTGCCAGAGATAGCTTACCATCTAAAAGTACGTCCATTTATTACCCTTTAAATGCACTAAACCAATTCAGACAAGCTGAGTTGTAGACAATTGTGTCATAAGACTATCCATACTAACCGCTACTGCAAGATTTTATATAGGTTGTGAGTACAATTGTCTACCATCTCTGTCAGTGGGAAGCATTGATAAGTGTGCTCTATAAGAGCCCTAATTAACTCAGAGAAAGCAAGTTCATAACAGTGATTTTCTCAATGTGCCATACCATAATTGATCAAGAACTTATTGCATAAGTGAAGTATTCTCTCTTAGACATTGACATTGTTAAGTGAAGGTTGGTAGCCATATGGATTCAACCACATGTTGAGCAACAACTTTACGTATCAAGTATGTCATTGGAACATGCCTCTCGATTTCCTACAAGGAGTTACGTTATCTGGAAACTCTTCCACTTTTCAATCTGAGAAGGTGATCAACGTATCGTTTCTAATATTTTCCAAGGAAAGCAAAACATCCTCTTCATAATTCCTACTAAGATGACCAGTTCCTTGGATTTCCTGCCATGCAAATGTTATGTTCAAGGCACCTGTTTTGCAAGTGGTGAAATGAACCATGGTTAGTGTCTTTAAATGTCGTACGTCTCTTGTGGACACGATTGTTTGGTGCCTGAGCCAGAAACATCGTAGAGATTAATTCCCAAATCATCCGGGCAATTTTCCAGGCTGCAGAGCTCAGCTTATCATCAGCCATGACCTCCTCCTTATTCTATACTAAGATATTAAGATGGGAAGAGGGCAATGGTACAGGAGATTGACACAGCCCGATGAACACAAGGAAATTCCATCTTTTTCACAGACCCGTCCGAATTAATTATGATGCAAAGGGCGTTAAAAGTCATGAAATAGAAAACTTGACGAAGAAACTTTTAGTTCTAAGTGAAAGTTTACTTTTTCATGTTGTGACTTTAGCCGTGCTCTAATTCAAGATACTAAGGACGTATAGAACTCTGCATCTATTAGATACAAAAGCCTCGTCCGATTAATTTATTTATATAATTTATATTAAAGCATTGTTTGTTGTGAGTTTCACGGATCGGCTTTGATGCTTCAACCGTTGAATCCATTGTATCTTCGAAAGATTTTGCGGCACGTACATCTTCCCTGCACAACGGCGTTGTGAATAGGCGCATCGCAGTCAATCGGAATGCCTCCCATCCTGGATATTAGCTGAAATTTCACCGATAAAACCACCTGTCCTAGCAATTGACAAGAACCACTTCTGTCTCTTAACTGAATTAATAACAGATGTCTCACATCAAGGAACCAAAGTACGTGGGTCTACTACTTACTGACAGCCTTTCTTCAATAATTTTCAGCTTCGCTTGTACAATACGACGGAGCATTTTTCCGTAGGTTACGACTGTTAAGCATCAGTTCCTTCGCGTTTGATTTCCTCTGACACCAAGGGATAGGTTTTGGACTCAACAGAACCCCACCTTTTGGTTAAATTGGATTTATATTCAAGAATGATAGAAGAGCGGTTACGAGGAAGGTGACTCATGTCCTTCATATCAGCTGTACCTGAGTCACAAACTCAACTCGACATAAACCAAGATTCCTAAATATCAGGAGTGTTGAGTCATAGAACCAACCCGTTACCAGCCGGTAACAGCGGATTGTCATAGGCACTTGACCTTTACCACAAAGCCAAATGAGCTCTTGTCGTTTATTGATGATATGCAACCACAGCAATAACTGGAAAGTCCAAGAAAAGTCACACTGGAATTGACTGACGAAGTCCAGCTGCAGTACCAGCAGCACTTTTAGAAATTGTAGTTTGAAATTGGATAGTCATGTACGTTCCATCCACCAAGAGCAATTTACAGATGTGGCCCAAAGTTCCAACCAAAGACACCGACATCTCTACCCACTGGTTATACATTTCACTACGACGTACTCTCTCAGACATTGTAAGGATACTTGTATCATAAGACACGAACTTTGTTTCCATACTTCTCACTTCCTCTGTCCGTAAACATCTTCAAAAGTTTCTGATCCTAGTGAGGGAATGGACTTTCCAAACTCTAACAGATGCTCTCCACCGCTTCCCTGACTCTGAGCCTGAATCTCTTCTGAAGTCTCCGCACTCAGCAATTTTATTTTGACAAGGCATTCAGGAGGTTTTGATTGGATCTTTCCTTCCACTCATCGACTTCTTCACGTATACGGTATTTTACTGGTCCGATGACGAATGACCAAGCCAACGGTGTTACAGCATTTCTGACAAGATATACTTTACTAGAATGAACAACATGGCTGGAATCAGCTTTTAAACTTTCCGTATACATCAATTACATTGCTCTACTGGTGGTATTAAAACATAACACCTGTGAATATTTCAAAAGCAGCACACAGCCTCGGGGAACGTGCTTTGAGCATTAGTCATTTTACATCAGAGATCGGCAACTGCTATTAAGACACAGTGAAAATAATCAGATTCTGTAGATTGAAGTTTTATGAGACATCATTTCTGTGGAAAACACTTTCATAGTCGTTCATCACCAAAGCAGGCTGTGTGACAACGATTTTACCTAGGGTATTTTCATTTGTTGAGTGGTACAAACTTACTGCAATACTCCATACTACTACCAACAATACTGTTGCACCCATATGTTACTTCCGGATCAAGGTCGGTTATGCATCGATCCACCTTTACCCTTTATATAAGTTCCAGTATACTTACCAAGGATTTCAGCCATCATTCCCATTGAGGTCAACACTTTAGCAATGGCTTGACCGTGACACGGTGGTTTTACGTGATATGTCATCTTACTAAGAGCCAACATAGCCCCAACGTTAGCAGCCCTCACAACACAGAAAAGCGTCATCCTGGCAACTCTCCTTTTTCGCATTAATTGAGAATCTTCTAAGTCCATACGACGGATTTCTTCCATCTTACGAATACTTCTAAGCAGAAGATTTTTATCTAGGAGTTGATATAATATTGCCTTCTAAGTTTATATTCTTATAGTTCATTTTACTTATAGTCGGTCGCAGTCAAAACTTGTTCCATTTTTCATGATAAAAGAAAGCTGTGAAAACCAAGACTTTTTCGGTTACAGTCAACTATTTCACAAACTAATTTTTAAGTGATATATTCATCAAATTATTTGAATCTTTTCTTTACACAATCTCAAACGCCATCGAGGAGAACCACCATCAGACAACTAAAACTTACGATAGACCCATCCAGTAATAAGGAGTAAGCACGAGATTTGTTGAATAATCTAGGAAACACAACAAGAGGGTATAGTAACCTCAGTATCCGGTGAGACCTGCTGCAGAAAGGTAAAATATAGTATCTTTGTAACTCGTAAAATTTCGTAATGGCGCTGCAAAATGTGTCAGCTAATTGAAAATAAGCTATAGGTCATAAAACCTGCAGTTAATTGAATGAACTGACCACCCATATAGACTGGCAACATTTTCTAAAAACATATAGAGTTGAAAAGTCAAATTATGAAATGCTATAGCGGATAGTCGTCCAATTTATGTATTTCTTAGCATCCTCTAGACGTTTATAATTAATTCTAAGAAATAAATAACAGCTAATACGTTGAAATACCTATAGGAAAGGGCATATGAGAGATGAAAAGTTCATGGCAGACTGATGACTAGCTATTATCAATGATGAAAATTTCTGCCATAATCAAGCTAACGGTTGAAAAGAAAAATCGTAAATATAGTTCCACCAAGAAAACCCTAATTTTATCGCCTTTATTTTATTTTATCTAAAGGTAGAAATTCTAAAATGCAGTCTTTTGGGACTTGTTTAAGGTTGACCAGTATAGATATACCTAACAAGGCCCAGTTGCTTAGAGGTCCCAAGGCTTGCTCCTGTAGCTCCAAATCAGGAAAACCAAAGGCATCTATAAATCAAATAGTTAAACTACTATTGAGAGGGAGGAATAAAATATCAAATATGGACAACCTTGTTAATCCAAGGTATCCAGTAACGAATGAATAAATACCTCAAAGAGCAGAGAGAATAACTCATTGCTAAAAAACTATAGATAACGAATCAAGCAGTATTTGCTACTCATACTTAATCCCATATTATTTAGGAATTCAGAGGAGCAAATCTTGGGAAAACTAAAATAAAGCAGGAAAATGATAACCAAGCGAAAGATAAAACTGATAGGAAATCAGAAGCCACTTTCTTTTTCCCACGTCCTAAATGATGTCCAAATTATGAAAATCTATGCAAACAACACCTGTTAAAAAAGGAAAGAAAAGGATCATGGGGTTAGTAGCTATTGATACACTAGCCACTAATCGTACTACTGCATGGTCGTATGGTCGTATCACACAAGGAGGCTGTTAATTATAATTGATAAACCAAAATAGGGAAGAATTCAAGTAGTAAAATGAATCATATTTCAAAATGATGGGCTATACACAAGGACTCTCTAAAATTTAAAATCTTTATAGAGCAGTATTTGATCCAGTATTTATAGACAACTATCCATCATAAAATAGTGCATTTGACCTGCCCTTTAAAAATTTCACTGATAACGGTGAATTAGCTCGCCGAGAAGCAAAATGTGTCTACAATTGACAGTTTTATCAATGAAAAATGGTAAATGCTGGCTGGATCCATTTCCTTGTCAAACAACCTGCTTCAAAAATGATATAACGAAGCAGGGTCATCATTTTTCAATAACCCACTGCTTTAGCCTACCAGGCTTGACTAAGTGTTAAACCGAGGATAAATGAAGTCGGTCCCGTCATACCTGAAGAGCTTTTGGTGGATATCCTGACATCTCTTTCGTCTACATGTAGAGGCGGGCCGTCGCAATCACGGAAATGACTCCTGATTCTAAACTCACAATCGTACGGCACAGACTCTGCCATGGTGGATTCAACGTAGTACTACTCCTCAATGAGAAGGCTTCAGTCTTAGAGAAATGTCAGGGTGTTACTTCCGCAGTTACGTTTGCTCCCAAACCCTTTGAGGAACTCTACACCCACACACTTTTCCTTGACAAGGTTGATATGAACATGGGCTTTGCTGCATAGGCGATTGCGATACATCACGTGCAATCATTGCATACCTGCAACCCCAGCACCACAAATATGGAAATGTTCTTTAGCAATATCATTAAAACTTAGCAACCATTCAGTCCAGGATCTTCTTCTGCAGACTGATAAAGTGTTGAGTTTTTAGCCTTCTTCTATAGCCCTTTGACTACTTTTATTGCTTAGCGGAATACTCATCATCTGAAAAAACCAATGGCCCATTTAAAAGCGCCTTTGAAGTCAAATATTTTCGAAGTCTTGACCATTAAAGTTCTGGTAATCAAGGTTACAGATCATTAATTTTTTTCCTTTGCTGCAGATTAAGAACTTCCCAAAGTTCAACATTGAGATCGTTGGATAGTATTGAAGCCATCATCGCCAACAGTTGTGAATCCACCTGGGCAGTGGCAGCGAGCTCCTTGTGATGTGTCTCTTTGATGAGTTTGACCAGGTTCATGGAAATGAGTCATTGGATATTCACTGCCGGGTAACCATGGTCAGCTGCATCAATGACTTCTGCATCTTCTTCTAATTGTAAAAATTTGCACCTTCCATCCTTAACCAATACATCATGGCATTTGATCCAAACGACTTAGGATCCATTATCGGATTCATTTTAATTAGCAAGATCTGCCTTCCTTTCGGTATTCGTAAAAATCCACCTGAGTGTCCAGTCACCCATCACCACTGCAAACAAAACTAGCTGAAAAGAAGGGTCGATCTCCAAAGCCACTTACGGAAAGTGTGGTCTTCCTGTTGGTTTGCCAAAACCTCATCATAAGGAATCATCAAAGTCCCTTCATTACAATCAACACCCTCAAACTCAGTCAGTTCTAAATACATAGGTACCAGCCTGTGTCTGGTGTGAAATTTAGGAAAGTGTGATAATTCCTTTTATTACTGGTTTTGCTTTTTAGATCAGTTTCTTCAAAATCTCACGAGCAGCACATTCTCAGGAGTTTCCACGCCTAACTTCCACCTATTAATTCGATCCATTTCCTTCATGGACACTATTAGACTTTTTTATTACGATGAAGTAAGTGAGTAGCCTTCCTGTTAACAATAAAATCGTCGCTAACTGAGGCATATTTTCTCCTATAGCCTATAATTTCAAAAGCACAATCATTGTATTTTTCAAATTTTTTAGTTGCAGAACTTTTAGATAGCCTGAAATACAATTTACAAAGTAGTAATACTTAGAGTCACGAAATGAATTGTATTCTGCACACTTGGATCGAAAATTCGTGCTGATTGCACATCTTTCATGGTGGGTTTTGTGGTCATTTTATATCAGTCTGCAGATAAGCATAATGGTTTCCTTATCAAAGCTCCATCTACCCTATCAAGCACCATACATACCATCCTCATACTGAAACACCATCACAGCACCGTTCCTATATTTGCTTTCTAGGAACTGGCGGTGCAATTCTTTAGGATTTTCTTTTTGACACTTATCTTTTCTAAAACTTTTCTAGATGCTCCTCTGTTTTTAAAAATTCACTATCTGACTTTGAATTCTTGGGGCTGGTTCTCGATCTTCTTTGTTGAGAATGATTTCTTTAATTTCAAACAAGGGTCATCATCTAATTGCTCAACTTCCATAAACAGTGTGCTAAGGCGAACAGGTATCGCACTGTGCCTCGTCATCGTATAGGTCCGATGTCCAGTTTGAATCATTTTGATTCTGCATCTTCTCCTTGATTGTGTCTCTCTAAGAAATTCTTCTTTAATATCTAGAGAGGTGTCATTTCCAAAAATCGTTTGCATCATGTTCCCATATTTCAAGACTCCTCTATCCTTATTTGCAATTTTAAAGTAGCGCCAAGCAATCTAGCAAAGCCTGATAAGAGTCGACTTCATAAGTCGGCTGTGTGACGTGTCTTATTTTCCAGATGATCGGATTGTACCAGATAGTATCAATGCCAGCATTATTTCCACCTGAATATCGCTGACAAAAGAATCACCAATCATAAGGGTCTGATTTTATCAAAAGTTAGAGATATCGAGCTCCAATTTTCTATCAAAAATGCTGCATCTGGTTTTTGGCATGGAGTTGTTCAGAAATGAAAATCTCCTTGAAGTAGGGTGCAATCCCACAGATTGTTCCAAACGACCTGTCTGAATATAGGTAATTCCATTTGTCATGGCATAGAGCTCATAGCCTTGTTTTATCAATTTTTTTAATAAATCTTCTACACATGGGAAAGTCTGCCCCTGTTTCGATAGGAAAAACTGGTAGCGCTCTGCTAAGTAGGCACCATCTTTTTCAATGCCAAAATGAGCAAACAATTTTGCAAAACGTGTATTGACTAGTTCTTGTTTTGTAATCTTTTTCAGCTCCAAATCCTTCCAAAGTGTTTTTGTTCATTGAGCACATAATAATCTTGTATGTTTGGATATCCTCAACTCCTTCTTCTTTTAGAAGGTGCGATAAGGCTACATCCTCAGCAGCATCAAAATCAAGTAAAGTATGATCGAGGTCAAAGAGTAAAAATTTATAAGTCATTAATTTATTGTCCTGTATTCAATAGTCTTAATATACTTCAAAGTATAGCACAAACAGATAGAATAATAAATCCTCACACGATTGATTTTACAAATAAGTAATTTTAAAAATATAATAAATAATAAATTTAATATAAAATTTCTAGTATTCAAAAATAGATAATCTTAGATTTTTGTAAATTGTTGAAATGATTTTTATTATCATTAGATAAAACACTCAAAAAGTTTAAACGTGATAAAAACAAAAAGAATGTAAGCGTTTTTTATTATTTTAATTCTTAAGATACAGATAATTTCTAAGTTTTGTGAATTTTTAATTTATAGTAAATTTCATATATATATTATTGATGTACACATTATAATGTGATATAATTCACCCATAGGATAGTTTTAGTAATAGACCAGAGAGGGGCAACAATAAGGGTGTCTATAAAAATCATCCCTACATAAAATTGATTCAGGAATATTGCTTAAAGTACAATATTTTTGTATCTAAGAATACCAATCTGACAAAAAGGAAGGAAAATAATGAAGAACAAAAAGAAATTAGGAATCTTTTCTTTATTATTTTGCTATTGACAACTGTCTTTGTATTTAGTTTGAATAGACATTTGCTGAAACTCCTGAGGTTTCAGTAACTGGAAAAATTTGTAGATACAATCACAAATGTTACAGTATCAAATGATAGGGAGTCTAACAGTGCAATGGAAACATTCCGTCTTTAATGCAGATTTTGATTTATCTGAAAAGATGTTAAGGCAGGAGATCAAACGACAATTACGGTGTCTGATGCTCTAATGATTAACTCCTGATAATATTGAAATCAAGGATATCAATACAAACGAGGCGATTGCACATGCAAAACTAAGTGCTGATAACAAGTCCATTACTTTAACTTATACGGATTATGCAGAAAAGCACTCAGATAGTACGGATCTTTTCTTCTTCTATGCTCGTGTCGATTTCAACACCCTCAACAAGGAGAGATTCCAGTTGAGATTACGATTAATAAAGAAACAAAAACCTGCTCGGTAAGGTATCATTTACTGGTGTTGGCGATGGTAATCCTTCTGTTTTATCAAAGACTAGTTGGCTTAATGAGAATGACCGAAAAGAGCGTCAATACACTATTTCAGCCAATCGTACAAAACAAAACATCAAAGGTGTAACGATTGAGGATCACTCATAAAATTACAAATGCTAGCTATGTAAAAAGATAGCATTAAGGTTATCCAAAGGTAAATTCTCTTTACGAAACTGGTGAATGGGTATTCTCAGATCGTGTTGATGTAACTGACCAACACAAGATTACAGTTAGTGAATCGGCCAACTTTCTCGTTATCGAATTAGGGACATGACAGCAGAAGACCAATATCGTATTTCTTTATAAAGCACGTTTAAATTGATGAACCTGTAGATGGAGAGTCTTGAAAAATGATGCAACTCTATAAAGGTAAAAGATATTGAAAGCAGCATATGACTAAACTGCGCCAGTTCAAATTGCTGGTGAGCTTGTGTTAGGTTATGTTTACTCAATCAATATCCATAAAAGTAGATGAGGGCGAATCAACCACTTAGAAAAGGTGTAAATTTAAAGTAGTTCAGTCAAGCTAATAATCAGTTATTGGTGAGTTTAGATCAGATGATAATGGTAATATTGCTGTTAACGAACTGTTAAAAGACAATATATCATCACTGAAGTTGAAGCACCATCAGGTTATGTCATCAAAGTTACAGATACAGAAGTTAACGTTGAAGATTTTGGAGCTGATCATTCAAACGTGACTAAACAATCGTAAACAAGAAGCAACCACAAACAACTACTACAACCACAACAACTGACGACTACTGCAACTACTTCCAACTACGACTACAGCTGAAGAGCCTACAGCTACTTCACTACAACAACTCACTGAAGAGCCTACAACTACTTCAACTACAACTACAACTACAGCAGAGCCTAAGCTCATTTCAACTACAACTACAACCGAAGAGCCTCCAGCTACTTCAGCTTTTCAACTACTTCAAGAAGGCCAGTTCATGGCTGCAGCAACTACTGAAGAGCCTAGACTACTTCATAGCACAACAACTACTACTGAAGAGCCTAAGACTACTCAAAGCACAACAACTACACTGAAGAACCGTGACTACTTTCCAAGCTACAACAACTACAACAGAAGAGCCTACAGACTACTTCAGCACAACAACTACAACAGAAGAGTCTAAGACTACTTCAAGTACTTCAACTACAACAACTGAAAGAGTCTACGACTACTTCAAGCACAACAACTAACTACAAACCACTGGTGAAGAACCTAAGACTATCAGTCAACAACAAATGACAAACCTGAACTTCCTAAATACTGTGAAGGCAGGAACATTGGTTACTATCATTGGTTGTAACTCTCATTTCATCAATCGGTGCCATTGCATTCTTGCACATAAAATGAAAAAGAATAAGGTTAAAGGTTGATTAACTATATAAAGGACTATTTCATAGTCCTTTTTCATTTCGACAAGAATGAATCATTGCTTACAAACATTGGTACAAAGCAAATGTTTAAAT
>BNJU01002979.1_pt1 | contig 35128 bp, 52 predicted proteins | sample 8539281 | NCBI WGS metagenome assembly BNJU01 (sample SAMD00202456, study PRJDB9452) | human saliva metagenome | isolation source: human saliva | place: Japan
CATGGGATCCAATACTGGGTTGTAGCTGAATAAATGAGATATAAAAAGAACGGTTCTATAATTTTTAGGGTTGATGGAAATTTTCCACCAACCCTATTTTAGTCTATACAAAAAGGCCAACATCCATTATATTAAAAGCGCTGAAACCTAAAACAAAAGGATGATGACCATATGAACAATATACTAGAAGCTACACTACAAATCAAAGATAAAAACATTATTTGGGATAATAAAGTTCAAGAGAAGATATTTAAAAAGAAAAATCTTTATTTTTATGCAGCTACTTATACGCATAAACCAGAATTTTTAGTACCGTTTGTGGAGTGTGTTAGCCGAAATAATAATATCGTTAAAAACGGCACGAAAACATCTCGTATCACTCTCTGTTCTGTTTCAGGCCTAGCGGCCTACTTAAATCTACGCAAGCAGAGATTTCTCTGTAGAGAATGCGGCTCTTCATTTACCGCAGACACTAGTCGAATCGTAGAAAAACACTGTCATATCTCTAAACGCTTAAAAAACGAAATTAAATCAAAAATAAGTGAAACAGTATCTGAAACCTATATCGCAAAAGAAACAAATGTTTCAGTTCATACGGTAAGACGTATCATAGATGATACAACACGTTTACTAAAGATTAAACCATTACACGATTTACCTGAGCATTTGTGTTTTGATGAATTTAAATCCGTCAAATCTTCCGATAGTAATATGAGCTTCATTATTTGTGATAGCACTACACACAAGCTGGTCGATGTTGTACGAGATAGAAAATCTTACAGCTTGAAAAAGTATTTTCATCGTTTTGAGCCTAAGACTAGATTAAAGGTAAAAACTATCTCCATCGACATGTACTTACCGTACATTCAATTAATAAAAGAAATGTTTCCTAACGCTAAAATTATCATTGATCCTTTTCATATCGTACAAGCCTTAAATAGAGAATTAAATCGAACTCGGGTACGTGTCATGAATAAGCATCGCTATAAAGACTCTAAATTATATCGAAAGTTAAAACATTATTGGAAGTTAATTTTAAAGAACTCTAATGAACTTCAGAACTATAAATATAATCGTTATAAGCTTTTTGAAAGCTTCATAACAAAGTAAAAGGAATCGTAGATTATATCTTAGAAAAAAATCCATCTCTTAAAAAAATGATTATGAGGTTGTACATTCACTTCGTGAATGTATACAGAATAAGATTATATAGAATTCAAGGAAACGATTGAAGCAGCTACGCAATTAGACCTATCTCCTGGTTTAAAAGAGTATTAAAGACTCTTATGACTTACTTGCCATATATTCAAAATACTTGTGAGTATCCAACTAGAACAAATGGCCCTATTGAAGGAATAAACAATAAAATAAAAAGTGCTTTAAAAGAAATGCCTACGGCTTTTAGAAACTATTACCATTTTAGAAATAGGATTATTTTAATAACAAAAATGTTTGGCCCCAAAACAAAAAGGAATTAAGCAACAATTAGTTGCTTAATCCCTTCCTAAATTTCTTCATCAACACTATTTGACAAAAGAGCCCTTTTTAGTGCTCAAAAATAGCACTCAATTTTCAAATGGATTTGGTGTTCAAAAAAATATAATCAAATGCAACAAACTAATTTTCATTTTTTAATAGGCACAATTAATTTTTAGAAGATAGTACGAAAAAAATATTGACTATTTTTCTTTTAGAATGTGTAAAATTTAGATAGATTATTTAAAGTGAGGTTTTTATCTTGTCTATATTAAAGAAGAAAGTTTAATAAGTTTAGTGTTCTATTGAATCTGGTATTAATAGCTATTATAGCTATTGAGTGCTATTTTTCTTACCTAAGGAACATAAATCAGAAGTCAAATCGTCAATTAATATCGAAAGTATTGAAAAAGTGAATGAAGTTGTATTTTTGAATGCGGGAATTAATGAAATTATTTCTGAAACAAAAACAACTCAAGTTTTTGGGTTTGATGTGCCGTTCTCTAAAAACAGCATTAGTAATTTTAAATTATAAAGCTAAATTTGGGATTAAAAGTAGTGTAAAGGTTGAACAAATAGGTGAAAAAGAATATAAGGTTATTGTTCCAAAATTTGAAGTAATTGGTGTGAACTTTCAAAAGATAATCCTTACAATTTGTATGATGATCATGGAGAGTTGTTAAGTGGGACTACAGAAGATGTTGATACTGGGAAATTGGTCACAAAACCAACTTTCTAGTGATAAACAAAGCAGAGTATTTAGATAAATTTAAGAGTGAAATTAAAAGAATCTGCAATCAATTATTATAAAAACAATATTTTTCTTCAATGGATTCTGAAGTAAAAGTAACTATAGAATTTACAGAATAATTTTTGAAATACAAAACCCTGGCCATCTCTGGTCAGGGTTTTTGTGTAGTTCTATAATTTTTTAGGGTTGATGGAAAAGTCCACCAACCCTATTTTAGTGTATACAAAAAGGCCAACATCCATTATATTAAAAGCGCTGAAACCTAAAACAAAAAGAATGATGACCATATGAACAATATACTAGAAGCTACACTACAAATCAAAGATGCACACAATGAAGGTGTTACATTCCATTTCTTAGAGAATATTAAAGAAGTATTGCGTGATGAGAGTGGGAAAGTAACTGGTGTAAAGGTTATTACAATGGAACTTGGTGAATCAGATGAAAGTGGAAGAAGATCAACGCATGAAGTGGCAGGTAGTGAACATATTATTCCATGTGACCTTGTCGTTGCAGCAATTGAACAAAAAGTAGACTTTAGTGTTCTAGATGAAGGTAAAAATTTGACTTTCGGTCAACATCAGAATACAATAGAAATGAACTAATAACAGGGGATGCATATTTAGGTCCTCAATCTATCGCAACCGCAATTAAAGGCGGGTGAGAAGTTGCGACAGAAGTACATGAATCGTTTAAAGAAAACACATAAATAACTTGTGGTGCCTTTCGTTTTTTTACTGGGAAAATTAAGGAACTATAGTTATAAATCACTTAAAGATATTAATATATCAACATGCGTATATTTATGGGAAGAAGGTTATGTCATCTATAGTTGTACTTCTGACGATAAGGTTGTTCGTGTACCAAAGGAAATTAAAGGTAAACCTGTTATCGCAATTGGAGAACGTGGTCTTGCGAACTTGAAACATTGTGAGGCAATCGTTTTACCAGATACAGTACGATATATTGGAAAAAGGTGCGTTTACGATTGACAATAAGTTAAAGTATGTCCACTTTGGTAAGTCAATAGAAACAGTAGAAGATGATGTTTTCAACTCTGACAGTTCATTAGAATCAGTTGTATTCCCAGAAGGAACAAAGAGTATTGGAACATTAGTATTCTGGGGGACATCATCAATTAAATCTATTACAATTCCAGCAAGTGTAACAGAAATTACAGAATACTTCTATTTTGTGGATAACTGTAACCCAGATGTAGAAATCCATACACCTAAGGGATCAAAGGCAGAAGAAGTAGCTAAAGCAATGCAACTTAAAGTAGTAAATGACTAAAGGGGAATAGTATGAACAAAAAATTACTATCAGGCTTAGGGACTGACCCCAAAAAGTGAGAATTTAATAAAAACACCCTAGGGCTACCGTCTTCGGTATTCAACCGGAGACAGGTAGTCCAATTTATTGGATTCTTTTTCATTAGGGTTCTTCATCAACACTATTTTGACAAAGAGCCAAAAGAATCAGGTGATAAACCTGATTCTGTTTATACATTCTCACCGAGATTACATGATACCGAAGAAACGAGCTGCGATACCAACTGCAAAGAGGGCAAGGATGATTGTGATTGGAGATACTTTTTTCTTAAGCAACCACATGCAAAGGAAAGTAAGGAGAAGTCCCATCAATCCTGGAATCAATGAGTTCAACTGACCTTGAAGGGTTTGTGGTTGAACGCTATCCAAGCTCATACCACTAAGTGCTTGACCAAGAATACCCTTCAATTCTCCACCTGTAACAGCACCTTCTGGGAAGTTGATGTAGGCACCTTCTGACAATTGTTTACCTGGAAGGTTGATAGTGAAGTTGATGGATACCCAACGTTGTACAAGAACAGCAAGGATGAACATACCAAGGATAGAAGCTCCTTTAGTGATGTCTTTCAAGATACCACCTGACATATCTTTAGTGATTTCAGATCCAGCCTTGTAACCAAACTCTTGTGTGTACCATAGGAAAGACATACGGATTGCATTCCATCCAAAGAAGAAGAGAAGTGGTCCAACGATATTACCAGTTGCAGCAAGTGATGCACCAAGGGCACCAAGAATCGGACGAACTGTAAACCAGAAGACTGGGTCACCGATACCAGCAAGAGGTCCCATCATACCGATCTTAACACCTTGGATAGCAGCGTCATCGATTTCAGTACCGTTAGCGCGTTCTTCTTCAAGTGCAAGAGTAACCCCCATGATTGGAGCAGCTACGTATGGGTGAGTGTTGAAGAACTCAAGGTGACGCTCAAGAGCAGCTGCTTGGTCTTCTTTTTTAGTGTAAAGTTTCTTGATAGCTGGGATCAAAGAGTAAGCCCAACCCAAGTTTTGCATACGTTCGTAGTTCCAAGAACCTTGAAGGAATTGTGAACGCCACCAAACTTTTTGGCGATCTGATTTTGATAATTGAATTTTTTCAGCCATGATTGTTCCCCTTTCTAGTAGTCTTCTAGGATATCACCGATTGGATCGTTAGAAGTTGCAGCTCCTCCGCCACCGTTTCCACCTTGTTTAGAAAGGTTGAGGTAGATGAAGGCAAGGGCAACACCGATGACACCAAAGGGCAATCAAAGTCAATTGAGAGATTGCTGCAAAGAGCAAAAACCGATAGCGAAGAATGGCCATACTTCACGAGTCGCCATCATGTTGATAACCAAAGCGTAACCAACGGCAGCGACCATGGCACCACCGACAGCCATACCACCGTTCAACCAGTCTGGCATCAATTTAAGAGCATCTTGAACAGCAGAAGCAGGGATAGCGATAAGGAAGGCAGCAGGGATTGCAATACGTAGACCTTGAAGAATAAGGGCAAAGTAGTGAGCGCGTTCAACAGCTGCAATGTTTCCTTCTTTAGCAGCAGCGTCTGCAGTGTGAACCAAACCAACTGAGATTGTACGAACGATCATAGTCAAGAAAAGTCCAGCTACGGCAAGAGGGATTGCAGTTGCAGTTGCGACTGCGATACCTTCAGTAGTAAAGTTACCACCTTTAATCATGATGATTGCAGCGGCAACAGAGGCAAGGGCAGCGTCAGGAGCTACGGCAGCTCCGATGTTAGCCCAACCAAGGGCGATCATTTGAAGTGATCCACCAAGCATAACCCCAGCTTCGAGGTTACCAGTTACAAGACCGATAAGGGTACATGCTACGATTGGTTGATGGAATTGGAATTGGTCGAGGATACCTTCAAGACCTGCGAAGAAGGCAACAACTACAACCAAGATAGCAGAAATGAATGAAATATCTGACATGGTTTTATTCCTTTTTCTATTTAGTGTTTAATTATTGAACGTTAGCTTTGCTAATCAAGTCAAACAAATCTTTTTTAGTGTCGTTTGGTACTTTACGTACGTCAAATTCAACACCAAGGTCACGCATTTTTTCAAATGTAGCAACGTCGTCTTTGTCCATTGACAATACGTTGTTGACCATTGTTTTACCAGTTGAGTGAGCCATTGATCCAACGTTAAGAGTCTTGATTGGCACACCGCCTTCGATAGCACGAAGGGCATCTTGAGGTGTTTCAAACAAGATAAGGGCGTGTGTTTCACCAAAACGAGGATCTTTTGCAACCTCAATCAATTTTTGGATTGGTACAACGTTAGCTTTTACTCCGTTAGGAGCTGCTTGTTTGATCAATTCTTTACGAAGATCGTCGTTAGCTACGTTATCTGAAGCAACGATGATACGGTTAGCTTTTGAATCTGGTGTCCAAGCAGTTGCAACTTGTCCGTGAAGAAGACGTGTGTCAAGACGAGCAAGATTGATTTTCAATTTACCGTCTCCGATAACTGTTCCTTCTGGGATAGCAGCTTGGGCTACAGGAGCAGCTGCAGCAGTTGCAACTTCCTCAGCTGGATTTAGCTCTTCTGGAAGAGCCTTGATGCCATCTTTGGATTCTTTAATGATGTTCGCAGCGACTTTATCCACTCCAGCATTAGCATCCATAAGGCGCTCTGTGTAGGCTTGGATCAACATCGGCAAGTTAAGTCCTGTGATGATGGCAAATTTACGCTCAGGATTTTCTCCCATTACGCGGCTAGCTTGGTTAAATGGAGAACCACTCCAAAGGTCAGCCAAGACTAGAACCTCATCTTCTGCGTCAAATGCAGCCACAGCATTGTTGAACTTTGGCGTATAAATCATCTGGACCTTCGTTTGGCATAAAGGTTACAACTTGAACCTTTTCTTGTTCACCAAAGATCATAGATCCTGACTGATGAATACCCGCAGCAAATTCACCGTGGCTCGCAATAATGATTCCGATACTCATTATTGTCATTCCTCCTTATAAAATGTTTGACTTGTAGTTTAAGAAAACTTTAAGACTCCTTAAGTATAAATCGATTTTCAGAAAAAGCAACTAATTATAATAAAGAGTGAAAAATCTCAAATTTCCACTTTTTAAAAATATTGATATATCAACTTTTTTTATAAAATCGTCTATAAAATGGTAAAAATTTAATATAAAAAAAGCAGAGGGACTAGGAAGTTTACGTCAGTAGTGCTCTTAGGCGTCTAAAAAAATGCCCCAAGTCCAATTAGTTGTCGTGTCAAAATTTTATTACAAAAATCGAGGTGGGATCTTCTGTCCCTTCCTCGATTTTGTGCATTTAATTATTATCTTAGTGTGTAAAGTCTAGAACCATACGACCTTGGATGGTTCCAGCAGCCATTTCATCAAAGACAGCAATAGCATCTTCCACAGGGCGTTTTTGAACGATTGGAACAACGAGACCTTCTGCACCAAATTGGAAGGCTTCTTCCAAGTCTTTACGTGTTCCAACGAGGGATCCGATGACTTGAATACCGTCAAGAACTGTTTTGACGATGCTAAGGTCCATCATTTCAGATGGGAGACCAACAGCAACTACTCGACCTCCTGCACGAACAGAGTCAACTGCTTGGTTGAAAGGCAACTTTTGATACAGCTGTTACGACAGCTGAGTGAGCACCACCGTTTGTATTTTTCTTTGATAAGACCTGGAACGTCTTCTACTTCAAGACCATTAATCACGATATCTGCACCAACTTCTTTAGCTAGAGGCAAGTTTATCATTGTTAATATCAACTGCGATAACGTGAGCGTTGAATACTTTTTTAGCGTATTGGACAGCCAAGTTACCAAGGCCTCCAGCACCATAGAGGACAACCCATTGGCCTGGTTCAACTTTTGCTTCTTTGATAGCCTTGTATGTAGTAACACCGGCACAAGTGATAGAAGAAGCTTGGGCTGGATCGAGACCATCTGGAACCTTAACAGCATAATCTGCAGTTACGATACATTGTTCAGCCATACCGCCGTCAACTGAGTAGCCTGCATTTTTTACGGAACGGCAAAGAGTTTCTCGTCCGGTTGTACAGTATTCACACATACCACAGCCTTCAAAAGAACCAAAGCTACGCTGACACGGTCGCCAACTTTGAGGGCTTTTTAACATCAGGAGCGACTTCTTTGACGATACCGATACCTTCGTGACCGAGAACGCGTCCTGGAACTTTACCAAAGTCACCATGTGCAACGTGGAGGTCAGTGTGGCAGACACCACAGTACTCAACTTCTACAAGAGCTTCCCCAGTTTTCAGTGGACGGAGAACTTTTTCTTCAATAGCAACACCAGTGCCTTCTGGATTTACAACAACAGCTTTCATAGCTATCCTCCTTGATGAGTCGTTGAGGTGCAGTGGAAAAGGGCTGGCTGAGAGGTTTTCAAGTGAAGTCGAATTTGAACCGCCCTCTTATTTACTTATATGTGAAGTATATCACGATATTTACTATAGTACAATAGTTTTGAGGTAAAAAACTATGTAATCGCTTAACCGGTTGATAAGACTGTGAAAATTGAACAAGTAAGATTGATGCATTGGCGAGTAAATACCTATAAATGCTTGAAAAGTTGACTTTATATCGCCTCTTTAAGGTTTTCAGCAAATTTTTCTGAGTTTCTTCTCGAGGGGATTTTGGTATAATATAGAAAGCAATTGATCTTTCTAGTAAGAGAATTTAGAGTGAGAGGTATCTATGTCCCCTTCTATTCAGTTATTGAAAAGACCGTTATTTAAAAAATATCAAAGAAAATCCAGATCTCTACATCGGTATTGAGTTGGAGTTTCCTATCGTACATACGAAAGGGAAACCCACAGATATTGAAGTCAGCAAGGACTTGATGCGATTTTTAGTGGATGCTCTCAGCTTGGAAGTTGAAAAAGAGGACCAGGAAGGAAATCCGATTCAACTTGTAGAACCAAAGAGTCAGGATCGGATTTTGTTTGAGGTTTCCTACACGACCTTGGAGTTTGCCTTTGGTAGAGCCCAGAAATATCCAAGAGGTCGCAAGGACGATTTCAAGCTTATATGAAGGTCATTCAGGAAAAAGCTAGGCGAAAAGGATCATGCTATCCAGGGTTGGGGGATTCATCCAAACTGGGATCAGAATGACAATCGACCGGTGGCTTATCCACGCTACCAGATGCTGATGGATTACCTGCATATGGGAAGTCGCCAAGATAGAGCTGATTTGCATGACTTTCCACAATACGGAGCCTTTTATCTGTGGGAGTCAAGTTCAGTTGGATGTATCGACTGCTAACTACCTACGTGTCATCAATGCTTTCACTCAGATTGAAGCAGCAAAAGCTTACTTATTTGCCAATTCTGAGTTTTCGGGAGCAGAATGGGATACTTAGATTTCACGAGATATTTTTTGGGAAGATTCCATGCATGGGATTTATCCAGAGAATGTCGGTGTCAATGCAAAACTCTTCAAAGATGAGGATGATTTCTTTGATTATCTAGACCACTCTGCGATTTTTACAGCAGAACGTGATGGGGAAACCTACTATTTTTCTCCAATTCGGGCTAGAGATTACTTAGATACTGATGAGATTACTGCCTATACTCTAAATGGAAAAGAAACTCTTCTTGTTCCTCAAGAGAAGGATTTCCAAACGCACCGTAGTTACCAATTCCAAGACTTAACAACTCGAGGAACGGTCGAATTTCGTAGTGTTTGTACCCAGCCACTAGATCGAACCTTTTCTTCGGCAGCCTTTCATTTAGGCTTGTTGGTGAATCTAGATAAGCTTGAAATTTACCTAGAAACAGCACCTTTCTTTGAGAGATTTGGTCGTGACTACAAATCTTTGAGACGCCAGTTTTCTAAGAAACGGCTTTCAGATGAGGAGACAGCTGGAATTGTTCAATTCTCAAAAGACTTGCTAGCGATAGCAGAGCAAGGTCTTAAGATAAGAGGTCAGCAAGAAATGACCTATTTAAAGCCTTTGAAAGAAAAATTGACTCTATAATTTTCTTATAAAGGGAGAATTTTCTGAAAAATCATGTTATAATGGATGAGACTATAGATAAAGGATAGAGATTTATGACATTAGTTTATCAATCAACGCGTGATGCGAAAAATACAGTAACAGCCAGCCAAGCGATTTTGCAAGGTTTGGCAACAGATGGAGGCTTATTTACTCCAGTTAGCTATCCAAAGGTTGATTTGGATTTTGAAACATTAAAGGACGCTTCTTACCAAGAAGTAGCTAAACTTGTCTTGTCAGCTTTCTTGGATGACTTTACAGCAGAAGAGTTGGACTACTGTATCACCAACGCCTATGACAGCAAGTTTGATACGCCAGCCATTGCTCCTCTTGTGAAACTAGATGGCCAATACAACTTGGAACTTTTCCACGGTTCAACCATTGCCTTTAAGGATATGGCCTTGTCTATCTTGCCATACTTTATGACAACTGCTGCCAAGAAACATGGTTTGGAGAATAAGATTGTCATCTTGACAGCGACATCTGGTGATACTGGGAAAGCTGCTATGGCAGGGTTTGAGGATGTCCCAGGTACGGAAATTATCGTCTTTTATCCAAAAGACGGTGTCAGCAAGGTGCAAGAGTTACAAATGACTACTCAAACAGGGGACAATACTCATGTTATCGCCATCGATGGAAACTTTGACGATGCTCAAACCAACGTCAAGCATATGTTCAACGATGTGGCTCTTCGTGAAAAATTAGCAGCTAACAAGCTCCAGTTCTCATCAGCCAACTCTATGAATATTGGCCGTTTGGTACCACAAATTGTCTATTATGTTTATGCTTACGCTCAGCTTGTTAAAACTGGTGAGATTAAGGCTGGTGACAAGGTTAACTTCACTGTACCGACAGGAAACTTTGGAAATATCTTGGCTGCCTTTTTACGCTAAACAAATCGGTTTTGCCAGTTGGTAAGTTGATCTGTGCTTCAAATGACAACAATGTTTTGACAGACTTCTTTAAAAACTCGTGTCTATGACAAGAAGCGTGAGTTTAAAGGTAACCACTAGTCCGTCTATGGATATCTTGGTATCTTCAAACTTGGAGCGCTTTGATTTTTCCACCTTTTGGGAAATGATGCTGAAAAAGACAGCTGAACTCATGGATGCCTTGAACACTCAAGGTCAGTATGAATTGACAGATTTTTGATGCAGAGATCCTTGACCTCTTTGCAGCAGAGTATGCGACTGAAGCAGAAACAGCAGCAGAAATCAAGCGTGTTTACGAGTCAGATTCTTATATTGAGGATCCTCATACAGCGGTTGCCTCAGCTGTTTATAAAAAATACCAAGCAGCGACAGGTGATGCGACTAAGACTGTGATTGCTTCAACAGCTAGTCCATACAAATTCCCAGTCGTTGCAGTAGAAGCTGTGACTGGACAATCAGGTCTTAGTGACTTTGAGGCCTTGGCTCAATTACATGAAATCTCAGGAGTAGCAGTGCCACCAGCAGTTGATGGTCTCGAAACAGCTCCGGTTCGTCACAAGACAACTGTTGCAGCAGCAGATATGCAGGCTGCAGTAGAATCTTATCTAGGACTTTAAAACAGAGGAAGTAAACTCGGTTGGGAAACTAACTGAGTTTCTTTTCATCAGGAGGAAGGATTGTTTAAGAAATATAAAGACATTCTCAACATAGCTCTGCCAGCCATGGGTGAAAATTTCTTGCAGATGCTCATGGGAATGGTGGATAGCTATCTGGTGGCCCATCTAGGTTTGATAGCCATTTCGGGTGTATCTGTAGCGGGCAATATTATCACCATTTACCAGGCAATTTTTTTATTGCTCTAGGGAGCAGCTATTTCCAGCGTCATTTCAAAAGTTTGGGGCAGAAGGACCAGTCTAGACTAGCCTACCATGTGACAGAAGCGCTCAAGATAACCCTTGCTCTTGAGTTTATTTTTAGGGAGCTCTTGTCCATCTTTTGCAGGTCAAGAGATGATTGGTCTTTTGGGGACAGAAACGGCTGTAGCTGAGAGTGGTGGACTATACCTAGCTTTAGTTGGTGGGACAATTGTCCTCTTGGGCTTGATGACTAGTCTGGGTGCCTTGATTCGTGCTACTCATAATCCTCGACTTCCGCTTTATGTTAGCCTCTTGTCTAATGCCTTGAATATTGTCTTTTCAAGTATGGCTATTTTTATCCTTGATATGGGGATAACTGGTGTAGCTTGGGGGACTATTTTGTCTCGTTTGGTCGGGGTTGTGATTTTGTGGTCGCAATTAAAACTTCCATATACGAGACCAAATTTTGGACTGGATAAAGACCTGCTGACCTTGGCTTTACCTGCAGCGGGAGAACGTCTCATGATGCGAGCTGGAGATGTGGTCATTATTGCCTTGGTTGTTTCTTTCGGAACTGAGGCAGTCGCAGGAAATGCAATCGGTGAAGTATTGACTCAGTTTAACTATATGCCAGCCTTTGGTGTCGCTACAGCAACAGTCATGCAGGTAGCTCGAGCAGTTGGAGAAGATGATTGGGCAAGGGTAGACAACTTAAGTAAGCAAACTTTTTGGCTATCCCTCTTTCTTATGTTGCCCTTAACACTTAGTATCTATGCTCTCGGAACGCCCCTAAGTCACCTCTATACCAGCAATCCTGTGGCTATTGAAAGCCAGTGTTTCTGGTGACGCTGTTCTCTCTACTAGGAACTCCTATGACGACGGGAACAGTCATTTATACAGCTGTCTGGCAGGGTTTGGGAAATGCACGCCTCCCCTTTTATGCGACAAGTATCGGAATGTGGTGTATCCGTATCGGAACAGGGTATCTGATGGGAATTGTTCTTGGATGGGGTTTGCCTGGTATTTGGGCAGGAACGCTTTTGGATAATGGTTTTCGCTGGTTCTTCCTGCGCTATCGTTATAAAGCAATATATCTCTTTGAAAGGATGACATATGAAAAAAAAATTGGATTTATCTGGGATTTAGATGGGACCTTTGTTGGACTCTTATGAGGCTATCTTAGCAGGAATCGAAGAGACTTTTGCCCAGTTTGACATTCCTTATGATAAGGCTGAGGTTCGTGCCTTTATTCTACAAACTTCCGTTCAAGATCTGTTGGAAAAGGTGGGAGAAGAAAGAAGCTTGGATGCAGATATGCTCAATCAGGTTCGTGCTCAGAGCTTGGCTGAGAAGAATGCTCAAGTTGTTCTGATGCCGGGGGCGCGTGAAATCTTAGCTTGGGCAGACCAGCGAGGAATTGAGCAGTTTGTTTATACCCATAAAGGGGACAATGCTTTTACAATTTTAGAGAATTTGGGTTTGGCCCACTATTTCACAGAAATTTTAACCAATCAAAGTGGTTTTGCTCGGAAGCCTAGTCCAGAAGCTGCGATTTATCTTTTAGATAAGTATGGATTAAGTCCTCAGCAGACTTATTATATCGGCGATCGGACTTTGGATATCGAATTTGCTCAAAATAGTGGGATTCAGAGTATCAATTTTCTTGCCTCACCTGCAACTTGTAATCAACAGATAGAGCGTTTAGAAGATATTAGTTCACTTTCTTTCTAGAACTTTCTTTAAGAAGAATGTGTCAGCCTGATGACAAGAAACTAACAAACTATTTCAAGTAATGTGATTTGTTACAACGAATGTACAGTTCTGTTAAATAGCCCCAAAAGGGCTTTTTTTCTCTTTTCTTTGTGTTATGATAGACAGGTACTACATATGAAAAGGAGTTTGATAGTATGAAGAAAAGAATTATTTTAGCATCAACAGTAGCCTTGTCCTTTGCCCCTGTATTGGCAACTCAAGCAGAAGAACTAGTATGGACAGCGCGCAGTGTTGAGCAAATTCAAAACGATGTTACTAAGAATGAGAATAAAACAAGCTATACGATTCAGTATGGAGATACTCTAAGTACCATTGCCGAAGCTTTGGGAGTGGATGTGACCGTTCTTGCTAACTTGAACAAGATCAGCAATATTGATCTGATTTTCCCTGAGACAGTGCTTACTACAACTGTTAATGATGAGGAAGAAGTGACGGAGGTTGAAATTCAAACCCCTGACACAGCTCAGGCAGGTGAAAGGCACAACTGCAAGAGCAGATTTGACAACCAACCAAGTCACTGTAGATGACCAAACTGTACAGGTTGAAGATTTAACTCAACCAGTTGAAGAAACAGAGGCTCAAGTTGAGGCAGTAGCACCACAAGTGACTGAAGAAGCAGTAGCAGAAACTACGGCAGAAGCCTCAGTACCAGCAGCAGAACCAGCAGCAGAACCAGTGACAGAAACTACGGCAGAAGTTTCAGCACCAGCAGAAGAAGCAGTAGCAGAAACACCTGTAGTGGAAGAAACCACTACAACAGAAGCCCCTGTTACAGAAACTGTAGCAGAGACTCAATCAACACCATCAACTTACCAAGCTGAAGCAAGCCAAGGTTCATCAGCGACTTATGCAGCACCAGCAGCACCTGATTATGCAAGTATTGCAGCTTCAAAATCAGAAAATGCAGGTCTACAACCACAAACGGCTGCCTTTAAAGAAGAAATTGCTAACTTGTTTGGTATCACATCATTTAGCGGCTACCGTCCTGGAGATAGCGGAGACCACGGAAAAGGCCTTGCCATTGACTTTATGGTTCCAGTAAGCTCTGCTCTTGGAGACCAAATTGCAGATTATGCTATCCAAAATATGGCTAGCCGTGGCATTAGCTACATCATCTGGAAACAACGTTTCTACGCACCATACCCAAGTAAATATGGACCGGCTTACACTTGGAATCAATGCCCAGACCGTGGTAGTATCACAGAAAACCACTATGACCACGTTCACGTATCTATGAATTAAGAATAATAAGAAGCTATACATTTAAAAGTCTAGCTTCTTTTTGTGTAAAATAGTATTGATAAGTGAAATAAAATCTAAAACATGTTAAAATGTAAGCGAATACAAAATTATACTAACGCTTTTTAAGCATAGAGAGAAAGGATGAAAAGTGAATGACAAAACCGATTAAAAAAACTCCATTTGAGAAAACAAGAGATGATTTTTGAACAGGAATTTACTGGAGAAATTGTTGAACTCTTGATTTTTACCCTCCAAAATGTAAATGGGGCTGCTTCTTTAAAAGATGGTTGTAAAATGCCGTCCGTTCATTTTAAAGCTAGTGTCAATGTTGAAACTCAGGACTTCTCTGAACGTGAGGGACGTTTGGAATGGGTATTGACTCCTGAGGAATTTGAAGAAAAGAGATGGGGCTTTAGTTTTGAACCCTACAAAATTCATCATATCAAATGCCAAAAACGCCCCTTCATGGAGTTAGAGCCATATATGTCAGAAGTAGCTAATAACTGCTACCACTTGCTGGAATACCTAGATGACCAATCCACAGACTCTAGGTTAGAGACCTTGATTGAAACCTATCAAAAACCGGTCATCATTCAAGACGCTATTGGAGAATTTACCTTAAACAGAGCCTATTCTTGGTTTGAAGGATTTATCACTTACGAGGGTGGTAAGATTCATGCTATCTTTGCTGCGAGTGCAGATGAAAGTCTCCCTCCAAGTTCTTTTGATGATCTGAAGAAATTTATGGGAACTTTCCAAGTTCAAGATGCTCGGATTAAAGACTATATTGTCAAAGAACTGTGGGAAACAGCTCAAGACTGGATAGATTCAGATGAAAATGATGTAGTGTTAACAGAAGAGTATTTTACCAGCTCACTTTCCTTGAGTGAACTATCGATCAACGAAGATGGAGAATTGACCCTCTACTATGATGATCGTGAAGAAATTTTTGCAGGTCATGCCATCGAAGTTGTCATTGATAAAGAGGGAGAAATCCTTCGAGCAGATTTGGTAGGTTAGTGCTGGATTTTATCTAGAATATAAAAAACATAGCCTTTTGGGATTGAAACCAAGAGGCTATTTTTTTCAGAGTAAAGCAAAAATAGTTGCGTTTTTTAATCTTTCTGCATTATACTTGATAAGTCAATAGTTGATAAATCAATTTTTGAAGAAAGGAGAAAATACTAAAAATGCATGAATTATTGTACCAGATCCATTTAACAGATCAGACCATCACTCAACTTTTTGAGAAACAATTGGGAATTAGTTTGACCCGCTATCAAATCCTGCAGTTTTTACTGCAGCAGTCACCCTGCAACCAGATTGCCGTTCAGGAGAAGTTGCAGATTGACCAGGCAGCCTTGACCCGTCATTTTAAGATACTGGAGTCAGAGGGCTATGTCAGTCGCAATCGGAATCCAGTCAATCAGCGAGAAGTCTTAGTTGAATTAACCCAAGAAGCCAAGAATCAACTCTTGGTTAATCCGCCTCAACGTCACCTGAAGGTGAAGGAACAGATGGAGAGAATCTTATCAACAGCCGAGCAGAAAGAGCTAACAACTTTACTGATGAAACTAGTGTCAGGTTTAGAAAAAATAGAATTTTAAGGAGAAAACGATGTCAATCATTACTACTATTTTAGCAACCCTTGTTGCCCTCGAACATTTTTATATCTTTTATTTGGAGAGTATCGCAACCCAATCAGATGCAACCAGCCGAGTCTTTAATATGGACAAGGAAGAGTTGACTCGACCCTCTGTCACCTCACTGTTTAAAAACCAAGGAATTTATAATGCCTTGATTGGAGTGTTTCTTATCTATGGGATTTATTTCTCGCATAGCTTAGAAATCGTAACAATCTTTGTGTTGTTTGTCATAGGAGCAGCGACTTATGGTGCCTTAACAGCAGATAAAAAAATCATTCTAAAGCAAGGCGGACCAGCAATCCTAGCACTCTTGAGTATCCTTTTCTTAAAATAAAAACAACCAGCACTTTCCATAGAAGGTGCTGGTTTTAATCATTCACATTAAACTTTTCTCCGCTTGATTTCGAGTAATCTTTGATAGAAGAAGAATTGACTACTATAGATATAAGGGAAAGAAGGGATGCTCGCAATTCCAAAGCTGATCCAGATAAGAAGATACCATGGTAGGAGTTGTAAATCAAGTACGAAGCGTTGGAACTTATAGCCTTTCATAAGGAAGCGACTGGTTTTGAGTACGCGACTTGGCTTGGCAATTCCAATTGCAAGGGTATCACAAAGGAGCAGCTCTACTTGGGAATAAGCGTAGTATTGCGGCAGATAGGCAATGGTTCCCAAAATCATCAGAAAGACGCTACCAAAGAAGTAAAGTGCAAAAGTGAGCAGAAAGTGTTCGATATCTGAATTGGTGACGTCGACAGCTGGAAATTCAGGATGAAGTTCTACAAATTTACGAGCCATAGCACTGCTGTAAAAGAGCAAGTAAACTCCAAAAAGATTAGGGATGCTCCACAAAAAGAGATAGAAACGCTTGAGCAAGAGAGTCAGAAAGGTCTGGGTGAAGAAGCGATTGTCAAGTAAGGACAGACTATCTTTAAAAGAAAGCTCTATCTCGGAAATTCTGTAAAGATTAATGGTTGTAAAAAGAGCACCAGCTAGGATAATAGAACTTGTGAATCCAACTGCTAGAGGAAAGAGTGAGGACTGGATCAAGCTCATCAAAAAAGTAAAGAAGGATTGCTCAAGAATTCCCTCATCAAGTAGGGATAACGGACTTATGAAGCTGGATAGAATCAGGAAAATGCTTGGTAATAAAAAGACAAGCAATAAACGTGGATGTTCAGCTTGAAACTGTTTAGCTTGTTGACGAACTTCTTTTAAATCAATTTTTTGGTATTTCATTCTTTCATTATACCATAGTTCGTGACAGTTCCTGTTTTTTTTGATAGAATCATACAGTATGCCCTTGGGCACAAAGTAAGAACTGGGACTGTCTTTCCCAGCTTCGGAGGTAAAAAATGTCAGAATCACCAATCAAATATCGATTAATTAAGAAAGAAAAACACACGGGAGCTCGTCTGGGTGAGATTATCACGCCACACGGAACCTTCCCAACTCCTATGTTTATGCCAGTTGGGACTCAAGCAACGGTCAAAACCCAATCACCAGAAGAGTTGAAAGATATGGGGTCAGGGATTATCCTCTCTAATACCTATCACTTGTGGCTACGTCCTGGAGATGAGTTGATTGCTCGAGCAGGTGGGCTGCATAAGTTCATGAACTGGGACCAGCCTATCTTGACAGATAGTGGAGGTTTCCAAGTCTATTCCCTAGCAGATAGCCGAAACATTACAGAGGAAGGTGTGACTTTCAAAAACCACCTCAATGGTTCCAAGATGTTCCTTTCACCTGAAAAAGCTATCTCTATCCAAAACAATCTAGGCTCAGACATTATGATGTCCTTTGACGAATGTCCTCAATTTTATCAGCCTTATGATTATGTGAAGAAGTCAATCGAACGTACTAGCCGTTGGGCTGAGCGTGGATTAAAAGCTCATCGTCGTCCCCATGACCAAGGTTTGTTTGGGATTGTACAAGGTGCAGGCTTTGAAGATCTTCGTCGTCAGTCAGCTCATGACCTTGTCAGCATGGATTTCCCAGGATACTCTATCGGAGGGTTGGCAGTTGGAGAAACTCACGAAGAGATGAATGCAGTTTTGGACTTCACCACTCAACTCCTTCCTGAGAATAAACCTCGCTACTTGATGGGGGTAGGGGCACCAGATAGCTTGATTGATGGAGTTATTCGTGGGGTAGATATGTTTGACTGTGTCTTGCCGACTCGTATCGCTCGTAACGGTACTTGTATGACTAGCCAAGGACGTTTGGTTGTCAAGAATGCTCAGTTTGCGGAGGACTTTACACCACTTGATCCTGAGTGTGATTGCTACACATGTAAGAACTACACCCGTGCCTACCTTCGTCACCTACTCAAGGCTGACGAAACCTTTGGTATTCGCTTGACCAGTTACCATAATCTTTACTTCTTGCTCAATCTGATGAAGCAGGTTCGTCAGGCTATTATGGATGACAATCTCTTGGAATTCCGTGAGCATTTTGTTGAAAAATATGGCTACAATAAATCAGGTCGTAATTTCTAAGATTATCAATCTAAAGCTCAAATCCTAAGTTTTCTCTTAGGATTTTTCTTCTTTTTTTGATAAAATAAAGGTAATATGGAATGAACATTAGATGGTTTTTTTACTACTCTAATGAACGGAGAATAAACTCGTATGCGTATTAAATGGTTTTCCTTGATCAGGATTACAGGCTTACTCTTGGTACTCTTGTACCATTTCTTTCAGACGGTTTTTCCAGGAGGTTTCTTCGGGGTTGACGTCTTCTTCACCTTCTCAGGTTTCCTAATTACGTCACTCCTGTTAGAAGAATTTGGACAAAAAGGTAAGATTGATATCCTAGGATTTTTCAGAAGACGTTTCTATCGGATTTTTCCACCAGTTGTCTTGATGATCCTTGTCGTTATGCCCTTTACTTTCTTGGTTCGGCAGGATTATATAGCCGGGATTGGTGGTCAGATTGCTGGTGTCCTTGGTTTTATGACCAACTTCTATGAAATGTTAACAGGGGGAAGTTATGAATCTCAGTTCATTCCCCATCTCTTTGTTCATAACTGGAGCTTAGCGGTTGAAGTTCATTACTATATCTTGTGGGGCTTGGCAGTTTGGCTCATGTCTAAGCAAGCTAAAACAGGTGGGCAACTACAGGGGAATGGTCTTTTCTACTATCTTCAGCTACCTTTGTTGTTAGCTTCCTTTCAATGTTTATTGGTAGCTTCATTGTTTCTTCCTACTCAACGCTTTACTTTTCAAGTCTAACTCATGTTTATCCGTTCTTCCTAGGTAGTGTCCTAGCTACCTTGATAGGAGTCCGTCATACGACACCTCTTCTCAAACGTTTGAATCAAACCTTGGACTTGAAACAGACCTTATTAGTCTTTTTCAGCTGGTCTCGGAGTTTTACTCTTATTGACCTTCTTCGTGAAATTCAATTATCTTTTTGCCTACTTGCTTGGCTTCTTGTTGGCAAGTTTAGCTGCTCTTCTGATGATCGTTGCAGCACGACTTTTTGCATAGAAAACTCCGACGATTGAAGAGCCAAAGGTAATTAGCTTCTTAGCTGACACCAGCTATGCTGTTTATCTTTTCCACTGGCCGTTTTATATCATTTTCTCTCAGTTGATGAGCAATCTACCAGCAGTGATTCTCACCACTATCTTTTCTTATCTCTTTGCAAGCCTTTCTTTCTATGTGATTGAACCTTTCATTGCAGGGAAGAACAGTAGCTTATTGCAAAAGGTAAAAGAAATTCCGCATATTCAACCAATTTTTGCGGGTAGCGTTGGTTTTCTTAGCTTGCTGACACTGATTGTGATGCTTATTGCTCCCCAAGTAGGTGCTTTTGAAACGGATTTGATGGTAAATGGTCTCAATCAAGCTCAAACCAATATCACCCGTACAAAAACCATGGCGGATCAAGCAGAAGCAAGTCGCTACAATATTGCTGAAGGTGTATCCATCATCGGAGATTCTGTAACCTTGCGTGCAACACCTGGACTTAAAGAGGTTCTACCAGACGCTCAGACAGATGGTCAAGTAAGCAGAAATACCAAGCAAGCCAATGCTATTATGCTCAACCACAGTCAGAATAAAGTCCTCCCTAAAATAGTGGTTATTGCTACTGGAGTGAATAACCCTGAGGATTATAAGGCTGATATCGATTCTTTGATAACAAATCTACCTAAGGGGCCATCAGCATGTACTTGTGACACCTTATGAGGGGATACAAACTCAAGCAACTCAGCCTTATGTAGAACAGTATGCTAGCTATGTGCGTGAAGTAGCTCAAAAGTATCCTTACATTGAGGTTGCAGACTGGAATCAGGTATCTAAAAGATCATCCAGACATCTGGAAAGGAACGGACCAGGTTCACTTTGGAAATGATAATACCAAACTAGAAGAGGGTGCTAAGCTCTACGCAGAAACGATAGCATCAGCTATCAAGGCCTTGGCAGATAAACCTGTGAAGTCAAAATAATATTTAAAAAAAGTAGAGATGACCGTTCTCTACTTTTTCTTTTTTAAAAGTATTTCTTAGAAAGCTCAATCATTCTCTAAGTTTATCTCTCAAACCTATGCAATATCTCTCTCTAGCTTGTTAGGTCTTTGGGCAGTTTGGTCCAAACTATGGCTAATCTCTAGTGCTTTCGTTTTTATGGCGAATCACGTCTTGATTGGGAAAGACTTGCCAAATTGTCAGAATTATGAGAAAATAGGTGCAGTTTACAAAATGGAGGGAATGCAATGAGAGAAGATATCAAAATCAATGATCGTGCTCTAGCATTAGGAGAACAAATCATTGAAAAAGCTAGAAAAAGTTTACGATACAGATGTGGAACTAGATGTCTATAATCTTGGCTTGATTTACGAGATTCATTTGGACGAGGCTGGTCTTTGTACAATTGTCATGACCTTCACCGATACTGCCTGTGACTGTGCAGAAAGTTTACCAATCGAAATCGTTGCAGGTTTGAAACAGATTGAAGGGATTGAAGATGTCAGGGTTGAAGTTACCTGGTCGCCTGCCTGGAAGATTACGCGAATCAGTCGCTATGGACGTATAGCGCTTGGTCTACCACCACGCTAAAATACAAGAGCTCTCTGCTAATAAACAGAGAGCTGTTTTGTTATTAAATTCCTCTAACTGCGAAATAGTGTTCACTTGGATTTGCAAAGTTAAAGTGAGTGAAAGGCTGAGTACTGATCGGACTTGTGGTCTCAGTTACAGAAGCTATGCGCTCGTGAAGGGCGTGAAGGTTCGCTGACTCAAAGAGAAGGCTAGGTTTCATATCGACGACTTCTGGCGATACCTGACGAATAAAGTCTTTGGCGTAGACAGTAAAAGTCAGTGTACTGTCCGTGTGAGTTTTCATTTCAAAAGTTTCAAAACCCATAATTTCAGATTGATTAAAAACTTCAAAACCAATAGCAGACCAAAAGTCTCTCTCAGCTGCTACATCATCTACGTAGAGCATAATTCCTGTATTTTTTGAAAACATTGTTTCTCCTTTATAATCATAGTTAGAGCAATTATCTTATCACATTTCACGAGATAAGACAAAGGATTAGAAAAAGCAGTCATTTAGCGACTGCTTATTTTTTTCTAGTTATTTTTTACCAGACTGTTCCATATTCCAGAAGTCTGTAACGGCACCGCGGGATGCAGAAGATACGGTATGGGCGTACTTACCGAGGACACCACGGCTATAGAGTGGTGGCAAGGTTGTTTCTGCCTTACGTTTTTCAAGTTCTTCATCGGATACGGCCATAGAAATTTCTTTAGTATCTTGGTCGACAGTGACGATATCTCCTGTACGAAGATAGGCAATTGGTCCACCATCCTGAGCTTCAGGAGCGATATGTCCAACAACCAGTCCATAAGTACCACCAGAGAAGCGTCCGTCTGTCAAGAGGGCAACCTTGTCTCCTTGACCTTTACCAACGATCATTGATGAAAGTGATAGCATCTCAGGCATACCAGGACCACCCTTAGGTCCAACGAAACGAACAACGACAACATCGCCATCAACGATTTCATCTGACAAGACAGCTTGGATAGCATCTTCTTCTGAGTCAAAGACCTTAGCTGGTCCAACATGACGACGAACTTTAACACCGGATACCTTGGCAACTGCACCGTCAGGAGCAAGATTACCGTTCAAGATGATAAGCGGACCGTCCGCACGTTTAGGATTTTCAAGTGGCATAATGACTTTTTGCCCTGGTGTCAAATCTGCAAAGTCAGCTAAGTTTTCAGCGACAGTTTTACCAGTACATGTGATACGGTCTCCGTGAAGGAATCCATTTGCCAACAAGTACTTCATAACCGCAGGCACACCACCGACTTCGTAGAGGTCTTGGAAGACATACTGACCAGAAGGTTTTAAGTCAGCCAAGTGTGGTACACGTTCTTGGATGGTATTGAAGTCCTCGAGCGACAAGTCAACATTAGCCGCATGGGCAATGGCAAGCAAGTGAAGAGTAGCGTTAGTAGAACCACCTAGAGCCATTGTCACTGTAATGGCATCTTCAAAGGCTTCACGAGTCAAGATATCAGACGGTTTGATACCGAGTTCAAGCATTTTAACCACAGCACGTCCAGCTGCTTCGATGTCTTCTTTCTTATCAGCAGATTCTGCTGGGTGAGAAGAAGAACCTGGCAAGCTCATACCCAAAACTTCGATAGCAGTAGCCATCGTGTTGGCAGTATACATGCCACCGCAGCCACCAGGGCCAGGGCAGGCATTACATTCGAGACGTTTGACGTCTTCAGCGGTCATATCACCATGGTTCCATTTTCCGATTCCCTCAAATACAGAAACCAAGTCGATGTCTTTACCATCTAGTTTTCCAGGGGCGATAGTACCACCGTAGGCGAAAATAGCTGGGATATCCATATTGGCAATGGCAATCATAGAACCAGGCATGTTCTTGTCACAGCCGCCGATAGCCACAAAGGCATCCACGTTGTGACCTCCCATAGCAGCTTCGATAGAATCCGCAATGATATCACGAGATGTCATAGAGAAACGCATACCAGGCGTTCCCATGGCAATCCCATCTGCTACCGTAATGGTTCCAAATTGAACCGGCCAAGCACCAGCAGATTTGACACCTTCTTTTGCAATTTCCCAAAAGTCATGCAAGTGGATATTACATGGTGTATTTTTCTGCCCAAGTCGAAATGACTCCCCACAATCGGTGTTTCAAAGTCCTTATCTGTCATACCAGTCGCACGAAGCATGGCACGGTTTGGTGATTTAACCATGCTGTCATAAATGCTACTGCGGTGACGTTTATCTAATTCTGTCATTAAGTTCCCTCCCATTTCAGTTTTTACCATTATAGCACATTTTAAAAAGCAATGAACAGAAGAAAATTCTTGAATTTTTCAGACAATTCAAACCATTGAAATCTTCTTAAAAAGATTGCATATTTTTTTGTTGACATTTAAAATTAAAGTGATATCATTTAGATATCAAACACAGGAGGTCATTCTGATGACTGAAAAACTAATCAATTCAAAACCAAATGGTGTAGTAGCATTGATTCTCATTGAGTTGGCACTCGTACTTGGTTTCTTTATATTTATCATGGGTGCTGGTTCGGAAAACAGTTTTTGGAATTATTATCGGGCTTTTATTAATCTTAATTTCAGCTCTAGCTCATGCTGGTTTAAAAGTTGTCAAACCTCAGGAAGCTCTGGTTTTGACCCTCTTTGGTAACTATACAGGTACCATCAAAGAACCTGGCTTTTTTTACTTTGTCAATCCCTTTTCAGTATAGCGGTCAATCCTGCAAACCACACTCGACTCGGACAAAGTGGTGATGTTAGCACAAAATCTCCTTTTTCAGGGATGAAATCATCAAATGGCAATGATGTAAACATTGAAATTGGCAAGAAACAGATTTCTCTCAAAGTTATGACTTTGAGTAATTCTCGTCAAAAGATTAACGATTGCTTAGGGAACCCTGTTGAAATCGGAATTGCGGTAACTTGGAGAGTTGTCGATACAGCCAAAGCAGTCTTCAACGTTGATAACTATAAAGAATATCTTTCATTGCAGTGTGATAGCGCCCTTCGTAATATTGTCCGCATCTATCCTTACGATGTGTCTCCCAATGTGGATACTACAGGTGATGGGCAAGCAGATGAAGGAAGCCTCCGTGGTTCTAGTGAGATTGTAGCTAAACGTATTCGTGAAGAAATCCAAAGTCGTGTTGAGGATGCTGGTTTGGAAATCCTTGAAGCACGTATTACTTACCTAGCTTATGCACCAGAAATTGCTGCTGTCATGCTTCAACGTCAACAAGCATCAGCCATTATTGATGCACGTAAGATGATTGTTGATGGCGCTGTAGGAATGGTTGAAATGGCACTAGAACGTCTCAATGAAGGAGAATTGGTAGAACTTGACGAAGAACGAAAAAGCTGCTATGGTTTCAAATCTCCTAGTCGTTCTCTGTGGCAATCATGATGCACAACCAATTGTCAATACAGGAAGCCTTTATTAGAAAATGGCAGAAGCTAAAAAAAAAGCAGATCCCCTTCGACTCTCGAATAAGTTATATGCTGCACTCGCATCATGGGCAGAAGATGACTTTCGATCAGTCAACGGGCAAATTGAATATCTCCTTACAGAATGTGTCAAAGCAACGGAAGAAAAGACGGGAAAATACGTCTCAGAAACTATTGATGAACCATTTGAGATTGATATTTAGTCTATTTTCCTATCCAGAAGATTGGATAGGAAAATTTTTTTAATCTTTTTTTGTCAAGTAACTTTACTTTACAAAAAGTTTTGATATACTATTAAAGTTGATGAAAATCAAACCTAACTGAATTTATATCTTAAAAGGAGAAATCAAAATGGCAGTACCTGCACGTCGCACTTCAAAAAGCGAAGAAAAAAACAAACGTCGTACACACTACAAAGTAACAGCTCCATCTGTAAACTTTGACGAAAACTACTGGAGATTACTCACGTTCTCACCGTGTATCACTTAAAGGATACTACAAAGGACGTAAGATCGCTAAAAGCTGCATCAGCTGAATAATAGAAGGAGATACCATGCGCGTAAATATTACACTTGAACACAAAAGAATCTGGTGAACGCTTGTACCTTACTTCTAAAAACAAACGTAACACTCCAGACCGTCTTCAATTGAAGAAATACTCACCAAAAACTTCGCAAACACGTTGTGTTTACAGAAGTGAAGTAAGCATTCAATACGAATCAATACATAAGAAAAAAACGCTGATTTCAAGCGTTTTTTCTTTTCAATTTCAATACATTTCACTATATTTCAGTCCAAACTCTACCTTTTTTTCTACCTTTTTTTAGATAAATATATCATCTGGATATTGAAGTTAAGCCCTGCTATCATTTCGATGGCAGGGCTTTTTTTAATGTTTGGTACACTACCTTCTTATCTATATTTTTGATGGAGCTGAAGTTGACATCTACAAAGTTTAATGTTAAAAATACATTCAAAAAAATATTTGAATGAGGTGTTTTATGGTTCAAAAATGTTGTTACTTCAATAATCCTGTATTCTGGGACAGCCGTAGACTTACTTATTATCCTAATGTTATTTTTTTGCCAAAAGAAAAAAAGCAGAAAAGACATCATTAACATCTATTTAGGACAATTTCTAGGCTCTGTTAGTCTAATATTGCTAAGTTTACTTTTTTGCATTTGTCTTAAATTATATTCCTAGTAAAGAGATTTTTAGGTTTGCTCGGTTTGATTCCAATTTTTCCTAGGACTCAAAGTTTTTGCTTTTTAGGAGATTCTGATGGAGAAGCTATTGCAAAAGATGGTTTGCGCAAAGATGATAAAAAAACCTGATTTTTTTCTAGTCGCTATGATTACTTTTTGCAAGTTGTGGTGCTGACAATATTGGTGTTTTTGTCCCATATTTTATTACCTTAAATTTAGCGAATTTGATAGTGGCTTTACTTACTTTTTCTAGTCATGATTTATCTCTTGGTTTTTTTCTGCCCAAAAAAATTGGCACAAGTCCCTTCTGTTGGAGAAACTTTGGAAAAAAATATAGCAGATGGTTTATTGCCGTTGTTTATTTAGGATTGGGGATGTATATCCTGATTGAAAACAACAGCTTTGACATGCTAAGGACTGTGTTCGGCTAGGAGAAAAAAAATTATGAAAAAAAGATAGTATATGCCAAGTGAATATTATAAATCAACAAAATGTTACAACCGCAACGAACTACCTTGAAAAGGAAAAAAAGTCCAAAAAAATCACTTCGTATTTTTATCAAAGTTTACCGATAATAAAACAGATAAATATCATCTTTTATCTCCTTGCTGTTGAAGAACTCTGTGTCTGTGATATAGCCTGTTTACTAAATCTCAGTATGGCATCTGCCTCCCACCATCTTCGTAAACTAGCCAATCAAAACATCTTGGATACTAGAAGAGAGGGAAAAATTATATATTATTTTATAAAAGATGAGGAAATCAGAGATTTTTTTAATCAACTAGGATAACAACTATTTTTACTACTCTACCATTCACTCTACCTTTTATTATGTAGCATTCTAAAAACATTGATGTACCAACGTTTCTAACAGCTAAAATAGAAATTATTTAATCTTTTTATAGAAGTGAAGTAAGCATTCAATACGAATCAATACATAAGAAAAACGTTGATATTGAACTGAACCCCCAAAAAGTTAGATTTTTTTCTGTCTAACTTTTGGGGTTCAGTTCGTACAAGGCGTTTTTTAACTTAACATTGTGATATAAAGTTAGATGAATTAGGTAGTCATACATAGGTTGATGATATATTTATTGTGAACAATTATTCAGAAATTTGATTTTTAAATGTGTAATAGCAATCTAAAAATTAATGTAGCTAATAGTCTATTTAAATATTTGAAATAGAAGTGGATAAAATTAGAATATTGTACTATACTTATATTGAAAAACAAAAAAATAATAGGAGTATAAGTATGGTTGGGAATAAATGGTATAAAACTGATCTACATTTACATTCACCAGAGAGTGTCTGTTTTAAAGATAGAGATAGTGTGACTGCTGAAGAATGGATAGAAACATGCATTCAAAAAGGGATTAGAGGTGTTGCTCTTACAGATCATAATTCAGGAAATAATATTGATGAATATAAGAGACTGGCTGAAGAACGAGGTTTGATTCTTTTTCCAGGAGTTGAAGTTACCTGTGGTGATACTGGAACTCATTTACTTATACTATTTGAAACTACAGATAGCCAAGAAATTGTAAATGATTTTCTTATTAGAATAGGAGTTTTTCGTGCAAGTTTTGGTGATTCTAAACCCGGAACAGAAATGAGTGTTTTAGATGTAATAAAAAGAAGCTTTTAGAAGATGGTAAAGTAGTAATTCCTGCTCACATTGATGAGTTTAATGGTATCTGTTATCTTGATAATACAATTCAGGAAAAAAATATTGAATAACCCTGATATTAATGCTGTACAACTTGTTCAGAAGGAATTTTTACGAACTTAGTAATTCGCATAAAATTAATATCGAAAAAAAGATAGAGACCCTGTTTATGAAATAGTTAATGAAAGGTATTCAAATATAGTACCTAATGGAGATTTAGATAAATGGTATAAAACTGCAAAGAAATTTTATGACAGTCAAAAATGTGTTGTTTAACTTTTTCTGATAATCCTCATGGTCCTGGAGAATCTAAACATGGTTTATGGGGTATAGGGAGTAGGTATACTTATATCAAAAATGTCAGAAAAAGCTAACTCTTTCTTTCACTTCGTGATGCCTTAAGAATGGGTGCTTTTAAGAGTTAAGCCTGATTTTATTGAAAATTTTAAACCTAATAAAAAGAAAAAGATATGTTTAGAAAAATTAATTATCAAAAATACAATCCAGAATAAAAACAGATATAGTTGTTGATTTTAGTCAAGATTTAACTACTATAATTGGAAGTCGAGGGACAGGTAAGTCTTTTATTACAAAATTATTGGCATTTGTTTTACAAAAAGAAAACTCTATTAAACAATTTCAAGATGTATTTTTAGACTATGATAATTTTGCAAAAGAAAAAAACAATAGTGGTACAGGAGTTTTAAAGGACGATACTGAAGTAATTTCTATTTGGAATTTGACGGGAGTCGTTATGAGATTATTCGAACAGCAGATGCTCCTCAAAGTAGTGTTAATCGAATTACCGAAGAAGATGCTAGGATTGAGGAATCATTTGAAAGATTAAAAATTAATTTCTGAAAAATATAGATATTTACCTTCAAAAACAAATTTTTTGAAATGTCAAAAAAATCAAACAAGCATAAGAGATTTTTAGATTCATATTGTATTAATGATATTGAGCCAATAAGAAGAGAAATTCGTGAAAAAGAATCAATTGTTAAACAATTGGATCTTGAAAATCAATCTAAGGAAGCAGATATTTTTAAAAATAAATCGTTTAACTATTGAGATAGAAGATCTTGAAAACCAATTTAAGAAGCTTTCAAACCCTGAATATCAGCAAATTATTAATGATAAACAAAAAGCGATACAAGAAAGTAAACAAATTGACGAAGATGTGTACAATATTAAAAACTATGTGAGAACACTGGAAGGAATACTACGAACAGGAGATGGGGTTTTTAGAGAATGACTTAAAAAAATATCGGGAGGTATTCAGGAACTTCGAAAGCAATTGAAAATGATGATAATAAGTTATCGGAAAGAGATAAGTATTATTTTAAATAGAATTGATGATTCGATAGAAACTTATTTAGAAGACGTTAATAAATCTACATGGAGTATTAATAGAGAGAAAATAGTTGATAATTATAATAATTTAGAGTCGAGTTTATCAGAAACAGAGTTTGAACAAATACAAAATTTATCTAGTATTAATTCTGATTTAGATAAAAAGCGTTCTCAATTAAATAAAATATTGTCTGATAAAGATTTGGTTCAAAAAGAACAAAGAAAAAAATTGAAGATGAATTAAATATCATTCAGAATCTTTATACAAAAATTTGTAAATGTAGAAGAAATTTTGTAAAGAGAAATTTCGAAGGAATCAAAGTTTCAGTTATAGAAAAATCTGATTTTTGATGGTTATGTATTAAAATTGAGAGTGTTACTCGGTAAACAATCTGTTTACGATGAACAATTTGAAGAAATAAGAGAAAAATTACAAAATAAAAAAATACAATACACAGAAATATATGATTCAATTGCTAAGGCGAAAAACACAATCATTATCAAATATTTTTTTACTAACACTAAATTGTATAATAGTTTCGCACAACTTTTACCAGAGACACTTCTTGATATTCGCTTATTAACTCCTGATGATAAAATAGTTATTACACTAGATCTAAATGGAAGAAGTGTAGAATTAACAAATGCATCTGCAGGTCAAAAGACCTCTGCCATGTTAACAATGATATTGACATTGGGAGATAAAACATTAGTAATGGATCAGCCAGAAGACGACTTAGATAGTCAATTAATTAACTCTCTTATTGTACAAAAATATTATTTTGAAAAAAAGATACTAGACAGATAGTAGCAATTACACATAACGCAAATATCCCTGTCAATGGAGATTCTGAATGGATAATTTCTATGGGGATACAAAAAGAATTATCTACAGATGTATCTGAATCTATTGATTCTAAGGATATTAAATTAAAAAAATTTGTTCAATAATGGAAGGTGGAGAAGACGCATTTAACAATAGGGCAGTTAGGTATGGTTTTTAAAAAGTGATTAAGTTATAAAAATAATTTATGATATGGGACATTATAAAAAAATATCTCGTATAGAATGTATGAGATATTTTTTTAGTTTTTGATTTAATTTCTATAATTTTCCGGGAAATACTTATTTTTTTCGGAAAAAAAGGACTATATATATTTGGATAAAAATCCACTGATTTATCACTTGACCCACCTATTAATAAGTTGTACACTAGGGATATATGTCACCGTGTAGAGGTTGTTAAGATGAAGAGATATGGATTTATGTCGCTTGATACTTTTTTTAAAATTGAGGATGAGTATAAATCAACTGCGTTGTTTAATTTACAAAATTGACGGATATGATATAGAGACAGTAGCCTACCATTGCGACTTGTTGTTTTGATGCAGGTTTAATAAAAAGTTATAAAACACAATATGCTAGTGATAAAATCTATTTTTTTAGTGTTGGCGCTTTTGACTTGGGAAGGGCATGATTTTCTAGATAAAATAAGAGAAAATACTATGTGGAATAGGACTAAGAATAGTATCAAAGAAAAATGCTTTGCCTATGACTTTGGAAGTAATTAAAAGTGTAGCAACCAGTTTTTATAAATGATCGGCTAAGTAAATATTTAGATGGTTCTTTGTAGGAATAATAAGGTTCCCTATTTCAAACAAACTTATTCAATTTTTTGAAATAAAAAAACAGATAGAATCCAGTTTACAGCTTAATTTATGATTAGAAGGGTAATAAAGCTGTTTTTAGGAGGAGAATATTGGAAATGGCAATAACATATAAAGATATTCAAAAGTTACACAAAAAAAGGTTTGAGAGTGGAAGTCTTATTACGTAATTAGAATTCTATGAGGTTATAACTTCAATTACTGGGACAGTATATCAAATTGAGAAATAACTAATAATTATGGTAGTGAGTTAGGATAATATTTTAAATAAATGTGAGGGAATTATTAATTAAATGGAAGATTTTAATGAGTTTAAAAATCAGTTAGAGAAAAGTGGACGTAGAGTACTAGAAGATAGGTATGTAAGACAGTATACAAATATTTGGAATACTTTATATCAAAAGTATTATTTCTAATTATAATAATAAGATTGATTTAAATCCGAAAAAAATGTTGAAATAGTGGTGGTAGAAGAAGGACTAAAATGTAACGCATTTGTACAAAAAAAGTAGGGGAAACATATTTTATTGCAATAAACCATTATATAGTAAAGTTTTATCATAAACGAATCCAAGATGTATTTCTAAAAATATAATAATTATATTGAAATGATGTACTTTTCTGAAGACAGCTTTAATTGCCTCAGATATGAATGAAATTTCTTTCAATCTTCGTAATGGCCCTTATTTTTAATTTTTTAACACGCCTGATTTAAGATATAATACATTTGCAAAATACTGTTATTAATAATATTTTTGTTCTTTATAATTTTTTTCACGAATTTGGACATATTATTACTGGTCAATTAGAGAAAGAGGAGCCTCAAAATATTTTTTTTGAGCTTCAAGATCAACGTTCAGGAAATTTAGAAGATCAAGGGAAAGAATTTTTAGCGGATTATTATGGGACTATATACACAGTATTAACAGCAATTACCTTTAGTACGCTGAATATTAAAGCATTTACAACAGTAATAGGGTTACTTAAGTTTTCTGCTTGGTGCATGTTGTCTTTTTTTACGATTGATAAGGTAGAAACTGATTTAGAAATCAGTTTTGAAGAATACTAGAGAGAAATTCAAGATTTAAACACCTCCTCTAGCTGTACGCATGTATCATATCGAATTAACAATAGAAGGAGAGGTAGGATTTCATCTAAATAAAACATTCAGACCAGATTGGTTTACTAGAGAAAAAAATGATCGAAAAAAGGGGTTGATACAAGATATTGAGTTCGTTTCTAGAAGGTTGTTATTTGAATTAATAGCAAAAATCAGAAGAAAATATATCGTTGAGATATGGGGATGATGTATTAGGATCATTGGTATTAAAGTACTATTTTTGAAGTTCGAAAATCTGCAAGTTTAATTTTTTTAGACAGTTGAAAAAAAGATAGTTTTGTAAATATTACAATCCCAGAAGAAATAAGTGAGTTAGAAAGGGATGATATCAGAGAACTTGAAGAGCTTGAAGCTAAGAAAAAGTATGATAAAGAAGCTTTTTAACTCTCATGTAGTTGAAACTACTGAGGAGTTTTTGGATGAAGTAATATCAAATTTGTCTAAAAGATAGTGAATTAAGGTAGTGGAGATCTTAATACTATTAATGTAAGGTTAAGTATTTATAGTTTTTAATTTCGACTAGTTAGTTTCAAAATGAATACTGAAAGGAATTATTCCCCTATTTAGAATCTATTGATTCAAATTTTATGAAAATTAATCAGTAGATTTCCGTTCTGAAAAATCTTGATATTACGCTGTTTTTAGTCCAACTGAAAATTCATACTTTCCAAACCAGGCTTGAAAAAAAGCTCGTAAAAAGCATCACAATTTAGTAAACGTTAAAACTTATTTAAACTTATTGAAAGCATTTCGTATCAAAAATACGGGATGCTTTTTCTATTCACCCAAATTTTTTTGTAACTAGGTGATACTTGAAATTAATACAAATTTGGTTGTTTTTTTGATAAATCTAAGCAACACTAAATGATGAAGTGAAAGGGGATGAATCTTTGATAGTATTCATTTATTGTGAAATATGATATATTTATTAATTAGATGGATGAATACTTCTAGAGTTAAATATAGCATAATAGGGACAGACTTTTTGGTTTATTTTTTTGTTTGTAGTCGGATTATGAAAAGAATATCCAATATTATGCGATAAGATAGAATGTTACAAAAAAAGAAAGGGATGCAATCCGATGAAGAAAGACAGATTAATTGTATTGACAGATGCTGTTCTAGCAATTATTATGACCATCTTGATTTTTAGAGTTAGAAAAAAACCAACAACACCAAGTCTTGAAGCTTTTTTTGGGATTTACGGCAAAAATTTCTTTGCTTGTTTTTCTTTCCTTTTTCTGGTTGGGATCGTTATGGATGCCACTAAACACATTATGGGAAAAAGGTTGAGAAAAATTTCCTCAGAAATTATTTGGTGGAATTTGTTTCTACTCTTGGAGCGGCAGGAGTTCTCTTTGGAGAATTTCATGCCATCCAAGATACCAGTCTGAATGATGTGGTGGACCGGATCTATATAAATGTCAAGGATTTACCGTTTCAGTCCTTGGGAGCTTTAGCTAATATCCTGTCTGATGTTAAGAAGGGACTGATTCAAGACAGTCATATCTGGTCTTTCTTCCAGTCATTTTTCAAACAATATCAGTTGATAATCAGCTTAAATCAGATCTATCAGTTTGTCTATCTTTCTCTGATGGAGATCATGTCCTATCTTCACTTTGATTATTGGAAAAAACGGCTCGGTCAGGAGCTAGTATGAATAAGGAGAACAAATGAGACGTTTAAAAAAATGTTATGGCATATTATACAGGTTACGGGTTTTACTCAGTTTTGCTCTGAGTTTTGTGACCTTTGTTTTTGGGTCAGGAGGCGTGCTTTTCCTAGTTGAACCTGCTATCACAAATTACGGAGACGGTCTTTGGTATGCTTTTGTGACTTCGACGACTGTCGGCTACGGGGATCTCCTAGCTGTGACCTTGATTGGAAGGATTACCAGTGTCTTCTTGACGATTTATGGGCTCATATTTTTTGGCTGTTTATCAGCTGTTATTATTAATTATTATACCGATTTAAATAAGGAAAGAGGAGAGGACAAATGACTGCCAATTATTCAACACGGGAATACCGTGAGAAATTATACGATGACCTTCATGTTCGATTGAGAGATACAGCGATTTTTGATGTGTGCAATTTTTATTGCCTCTATCGGTCTAAATATGAATTCAACAGCTGTTATTATTGGAGCCATGTTAATTTCACCTCTCATGACACCGATTGTTGGACTGGGATTCGGTTTAGCTATTTTTGATACGCGTTTAATCAAGCAATCTCTAGAGGTTTTATTGACTCAAGTGTTGGTCAGTTTGCTTGTCTCGACTCTGTATTTCTGGATTTCTCCCTTGTCTTATGCAAGTAGCGAGTTGATCGCACGAACCTCTCCAACCATTTGGGATGTTCTCATTGCTATTGCTGGTGGGATTGCTGGTGTGATCGGTTCAAGGAAAAAAGAAGCAAACAATATCGTGCCAGGAGTAGCCATTGCTACAGCTTTGATGCTCGCCTATCTGTACTGCTGGCTATGGTTTTAGCTAATGGGAATGTACGATTTTTTTATTGGGGGCTCTCTATCTTTTTCTTGATCAACTGTGTCTTTATCATGCTAGCCAACATTGTTGGAACAAGAATTTTGATGAGAAAATCTCCTTTAACTTCATTTAAAGAGCTGAGCATTAAAATGAGAATTGGCTTGATTTCTTTGATTGTATTGTTGATTCTTCCAGCTAGCTATTCGGCAGTTACTCTGACAATAGAACAAGCGCGCAAAGAAGGGATCAAACAGTTTGTAGGAAAAGAGTTCGCCAATTATACGGTTATTAATCAAGTCTACAAGTCAAGTAACAATGAATTGGTCTTGACGGTTGTTGGAGATCCGATTTCAGAAGAAGAATTAGAAACACTCCACCAAAAACAAGCCTCTTACGGTATTCAATCTGTTCAATTGAAAGTGAATCAAGTTCAGAACTCGCCAACATTAGATAGTGAAGCGACCAAGGAATTTTATGAAAACATTGACAAGTATATTGATCAAAAAAACTCTCTGAAAAAAAGATTCACAAAACGATCTCGTAAAAAGAAAAATGAAGCAGACAAGGATTGAGGACAATGAACTGAATCGGTTTTTACGCCGTGTTTTTTTCTTGTATCTTCCTCTTTCTTACTTATAGCAGGTTGTTTTTTTGCTTGAATAAGAAATAAATTAGAAGTTCTATCATCTAAGAAAAAAATGATGAAAAAAAAATCATTTAACTAATGGTGTGAACGTTTAGTGTTTATCAGCTCCATTCTCTGTAATTTTTGGGGGTAAAATCCACACCATTTAGATAAAAATTAGTTGAATTTGATTGGAAAAAAACGCTTTTATAAAAAGCGGAGAAAAAGTCTTGATATTACGCTGTTTTTTTAGTCCAACTGAAATTCATACTTTCCAAAACCAGGTTTTAAGTTTATAAAGAATTTTTTTGGAAAATCTAGGTACTGTATGAATCTCTCCCTTTTCTCTCTTTTTTTCTTAGACTATTATAAAGTCTGCCAGAATAAGCTTTGTAGGTGTAGAAGCTAATTTTTAGTAACATTATGGTAAACAGGTGGTGATAAACTCTCACTGCCTTTTTCTTTCCTCCTATTTTTTGAGAGCGCTTGAAATATGTT
>BNJU01004234.1_pt1 | contig 35090 bp, 67 predicted proteins | sample 8539281 | NCBI WGS metagenome assembly BNJU01 (sample SAMD00202456, study PRJDB9452) | human saliva metagenome | isolation source: human saliva | place: Japan
GCCAACAACGATGCCGAATTGACTGTCACCTCCGCGCTCCACGCCGGCAAGAACAATGTCAGCGTGCAAGTAATTCGCTGGACAGACGGCTCATATCTCGAAGGACAAGACATGTTCCACGCGAGCGGTATCCACCGCGACGTCTATTTCGGGCTACCTCGCACCTTGTGCGCGACCACTACATCACCCCCAACCTCAATGCGACCAAACGCTACAAGAGCGGTTCGCTCAATGTGCCGCTCGAGCTCGACAACCGCGACAAAACGGCGGCCGAAAAGCGCGTAGAAGTCACCCTGCTCGATCCCGACGGTCAACAAGTGGCGCAGAGCGAAAAAACTGTCGACTTTGCTGCCGGCGAAACGAGCAAGAAGGTACATCACTGACAATCTCACCACCGCTCTGGACGGCCGAAACGCCTGAACTCTACTCCGTCATTGTCAGTCAAAAAGACGCCAGTGGCAAGGAGAAATGGCTTTCAACACCAGTACGGATTCCGCAACATCGATGCGCAACGGAAAGTGCTCATCAACGGCACACGCGTCTTCTTCAAAGGGGTGAACACCCAAGACACGCATCCCGAAACCGGCCGCACCATCGACGTGCCCACCATGTTGCACGACATTACCCTCATGAAACAGGCCAATGTCAACACCGTACACTCACACTACCCCCGTCAGGCCAAAATGAACGCCATGTTCGACTACTATGGCCTCACGTCATGGACGAAGCTGACCTCGAATGTCACAAGAACTGGAACGACCACGGTACGCGAAGCGGTGCTTCCTCTCAGACAATCATCTCCCGGACAAGAGTCTTGGAAGCCCGCGATGGTCGACGTGTTGTGCGCATGGTGCAGCGCGAGCGCAACCACCCCTCGATCGTACTTCTGGTCGCTCGGTATGCCGAATCGGGCGCGGGCGACGACTTTCATCTCCGTTTTGATGACGCCGCGCGCGCAAGCTCGATCTCCGCGCCCATTCACTACGAAAGGTGCCACGAAACGCTACTCGCCGCTTCGCCGCGGTATCGCGGATCTGTTCTCCGAAAATGTACTGACCAGCGGAGGCTGACGTGCAGCAACATGCCAACAACAACCCCGCCAGCCAGCCCTTCTTTACGCGGATTGCGATACGACCACGCCATGGTAGCGGCAGCGTGGGTTATCTCCACTGACTACTGGGACATCATCGAAAGATCGAGCGCTCGGTATCCGCGGTTGCATTTGGGACTGGGTCGATCAAGGCATCTACAATCTGAAAGCTCAAACAAGGCATCAAGCAATTGACCACCAGCTACGGCTTCTCCGGTCCTCACCCAGGGTAACTTCGTCAACAACGGTGTGATCGCTTCCGAACGTGGACTCGACTCGACATCGTCAAGAAGGTGTACCAATACGTGACCTTTGGGCTCAACAACGGCAAGAACAGCAAGAGCCTGATCGTGCGCAACAATTATGCGTTCATCAATCTCGCTGACTTCACCCTCGATTTCGAGGTATTGAAGAACGGTGTCGTCGTCGAAAAGGGCAACATCGAATTGCCGCCCTCACAGCCGCATCGCGTCGCGTGCTTCCCTTCACCATGACCACCAATGTGCCTGAGAACGGTGCCGACGACTACCACCAACGTCTAACTCCGTCTCAAGAGCGACAAGCCTTGGGCAAAAGCCATTATCGCGGCAGCCGAGCAGTTTGAACTCGCCAAGCGCACCGCCTTGCCCGCCCTTACGCCCAAGACCGATGCGCCGTCCTCAAGTTGAAGAAAGTAGGCAACCTTGCTACGATCTCCAACAGCCTCGTTTCGATGACCTTCAACACGACGACTTCGCAACTCGTCGAATGGAAGTACAACGATCAACCCGTTATTGCCTACGGCAAGGGCCCTGTTTACGACAACTTCACGCTGGATCGAGAACGAAGCGCCCTACACCAGCAAGCCTTGCAACGCGCTTGAGTGGCGCTATCGCATAGCCGACAGCAACAACCAGGACGCTGTACCCACGATCAAGACGACCGACGGCGGACGCACCTACACGGTGACGGCAACGCGCCAAGCCCTTGTGCCCAACACGCTCACCTATACCATCCCGCCGATGAGCTAGCGTGGTGCTCAACGTCCGCTCGATCCCACAAGCGCAAAATAAAGGTCAACTGCGCCGCCTCGGCATGAGCATGGGCTTCGACAGTCGCTCCGCTCATGGATTATACGGCGCGCGGTCCGCGCAAAAACTTCTCCGATCGCTGCGAAGGTTCGTTCTTCGGCCACTACGTGCAGCGCGTCGACAGACAATCTCACCACTACGCCCGCACGCAAACTTGCGGCAACCGCATGGGGCTCCGCGATCTCCGTCTGACCGATGCAGAAGGCAACGGCGTACTCGTTTCCACCGAAGGACAGGTTGAATTCTCCGATCTGCCCTACGACGATCACGATCTCGTGAACGTGGAACACGATTGGGAACTCAGTCCTTCGAAGTTCACCGCCCGCCTGACTTCTTCCAGCAGCGGTGTCGGCAGTGGTAGCTGTGGCCAGCTGACTTTTGGACAAATACCAAAGTGCACTCGACAAGTGGTGAGCTACGCACTCCGCTTCTCGGGGTTGGGAAAACTTACCGGGGTCACATCGCCCTTTCGCGCAACAGCGATGCCGCGTCACCAGCGTGCCCGGCTGGAAACTGCAACACTCAGTGGCGCACTCACCGCTTATCGCTCCGCCTCGGTGGTCGACGGCGCGGTGCCCACCTCTTCGATCTCCCCCGCTCAACGGATCCAACCGCGGTCTTCCACCGCCACGCTGCAAAAGGAACCCACTCGTGCAGCTCGTGCGCAACGATGGGAAAACGAAGGTGAAAATGGTTCAAAAACCGATAGTAAGGAAAGCCGCACACGCGGCGTCGCAATTAGCCTTACTGCGGACTGCGCGGTTTCGTACGCCCTGCACTGCTATTTCATGCCGGCAGACGTAAACCTGCGTCTGCCGGTTTTTTGTGCCCCCGTCGTCACAAGGCTTTCGCTCGCGAATGGCTCATCACCCTATTCCACCTCCGCAACACCACACCGCCAGCATCCTCCTCATCACCGTACCGCCCAATGGCGCCGACACCCGCCCGCAATTGCCACAACGTCCGAGCACCAGCAAACAGCGCGATAGCCAGCCTGATCACCCAATACCAGCCCTTGACCATCGCAGCACTTGCCGCCATCAGCGAAATGACTGGCAACCGCGAGGAGCCAAATGAAAACGGACGAAAGGCACAAAGCAAGGAACTTTTATCGAAAATGCGGAGAAATCACGGCAAACGCGCTTTCCAGACAGTGGCACATAGTGCACAACCCGTCCCCGTACGACGATCGCAGGCAATATAGGTCCGCCCTTCCTCTGAAGAAAAGAGCAGACCGTCTTATCAGAACCTCGCACGACGGCGGCAGATTCGTGGCGATTAAGTGCTACACCCACAACATCGAGGCGCTCGACTGATTCGTTACGCCCTATTGAGCAAGCTCAACGACGGAAAGCAAATGCAGCGCCGTCCGGCACGGACAACATACTCAAATTTGTCACCTCACGCACCACCTTCCACAGCTTGCTCCAGCCGTTCGGGATCAATGTCACGCGCCACCACCGCGCCCGCCAAAGCGCCAACGACAGACAACCCGGCACGAGCGCACGCCCAACGCGAGCCAGGGCACTTTCAATTCGCCCGTCGCACAATGGCATTGGTGAGCGAACACAGCGCGATCACGGCTTGTTCGGCGTTGGTGTCCAAGCACATTGACCACCAGAGAGTCGTGCACCGAAACGGCGACGAAGGCGGTTGACCAGGCATGCGGAAGCATGCCGTCCCACGAACCGCTGAACACGATGAGTGCTGCGTGCGCTTGGCATTTCGCTCGTGATGTGCCGCCGGTAAGTGTGCGCTCGGAGAACTCTCGGCGGCGGGGCGCCCTCGGCAGCGGCAAACACCGGTCGCAGGTTCGCCTGCAATCTAGCTTCGAGTGTGCGTGTACCGGGTTGCGGCTGACGAGCAGAAGTTCGGGACGCAATTCACCGTCAGGACGGTAGCGTGGATGCTCCGACGCGAGCAAAAATGTCGAGAAACACGGCAACGCATGCCAATCGCGGGTGCGAACGGATTAAGGCTTCGGCCGGCGCGGATGTCGGCTCCGAACACCGGGATGCCGTCACGAAACCCCGCAAGAGCCTGTTTTCTCGCCGCCTGAGATTTACCCTTCAACCGATTGGCCTCGCCCGACAGGTGCACCTCTCACCGCCCCGCAATAAGCGTGAGCGTGGAGTGCTGGGACACACCAGCGAGAGCAACGGCGCTTGCGGGACGATCAGAAGCTGAAGCGCCACGCGACAGATGAATGCTGTCGGTCGCGCCCCCGTCGGCGGGGCTTCCGCAGAGCATAGCGATGATCGCGGCTTGATCCACTCCTTTGATGCTGCCGGTGAGGCGCGCGCGTGCTGTCGGGGCTGCACTGAAGCGAGCAAACCTGAGGGGGAGCAGAACGAGAGGAGGAAAACGTAAAGTCATAAAGCGACGGAGTAAGAAAACGGACATGGAACGCAGAGGGTGCGGCGTCTCGTCGTCGTAAAAAGGAAGGATGCCGAATGGACGGCACCGAGTTATTTCACCAACTCGTGAGCCGCAAGCACCTTTGGCCACACCCGAGATCCGTCTGTGCCATACCCGGCCAACGAGCGGGTCGGCGGCGATGGCGAGCGATCGCTTTGCGCAGCGCCCTGACATCGCCGCGCGAGCGCCGACCACGGCAGAGAGATAGGCCGTCATCGCGTCGCGGCTGGGCACGCTTTCATATCAGCGTTTGGCGCCGAAACATAGTCCTGGTGAGAATCGTGCGAGCGGCGCATTGGCATGGTCTAGCCTTTGAGGGTTTGGGCGCCTCCGCACTTTGAAGTTGCGTTTCGCGCGCCACGAGGAGATTGCCGAGCACTTCGCTGTAGCTGGCGGCACTGAGCGCCTTGCTGAGGAGTGCTTCGGCCTGGTCGAGGCGATGCTCGCGCACGGCGATGAGCGCTGCGTTGGCGTTGCCCAGTTCGGTGGCTTTCGCCATTCAGCCTTTGGCCGTTTCAAATCGCCCTTGGCATACGATTTGACGCCAAACCGGTGCGCACGCTTGTCGTTGGGATAAAGACGGGCGGCCTTTTCGAAAATGGCTTGCGCTCTTCGAGTTGTTCGTGAGCGTGGCGGCATGGCAAAAGCACCTCTTCTACCGGGAGTTTGAGGGCATCGTTGACATACTGCTCGCGGATTTCGTCGTCGTGCGGCCGACTACGCGGTAGTTGATGGCCAAACACGCGCGCGACGGAGCTCGGGAAGCACTTCGTCAGCCAGTTCGGTGAACGCGGCGGAGATGTTGGTGAATCTGCTGTTCGCGCTCTTTCGGATCTTGGTGAGGGAGAGCACGCAATGATAGCTCTGTCTTGAATAGTTGCTGTTGCACCAGTTCTTGAAACCTTCCCAGTCTTCGGCGGTGTATTTTCCGTGTCGACGTTGGCACCTAATTTAGTTACGCTCAACTGTCTGTGCATACTGCGCTCGGCGGTGTTACGGCGGTTCTCGCAGCCAACTGCGTATTGAAGCCAAGTGATCCGTCGGGCGAGGCGTATGCGACCACTTCGATGTTGTCGAGCGCCAGATTCTTGCGGTCGGCCTGATCTCGCGCAGCATTTTCACGAAGTCTTGCACGAGGTGCGGTTGAGTTCACTGGTGCGCACTTTGGCTTGGTTGATGAGATATTTGATTTGTGCGTCCTGTCGACGACTAATCTGCTGCTGATAGCCGTCGGCTGCCGTGGCGGTGGAAGCAGAGGCGAGGGTGCGATAGACCAGCTGCGAGTGGCGAGCACACCGTTAGCGACTTTCACTTCGGGGATGGCTACGCGCTTGTTGCCGATGCGGGCATCGAACGTCAAGTAGAGCTCGCTGCGATCCATGGCGGGGAGTAGGGGAAATTCGTGCGCATCACAGTTGCCACCCACCTTGCTAGGCGATGGTTTGATCGTTACCCACGACGTTTTTCTCTGCAAATGTGGCACTTTGTCCCACGGTTTTCGTTCCGGCATAGCGCAATTCGGGCACAACGGTGACAACGGCTTTTTCTTTCTTCATGCACTTTTCGGGAAAAACGGCCGTTGATGGTTGTGGGAACCACGTCGCCTACCACTTCAAGGGCGCGAAGGGGTGACGGTAAAGTTGTCGCGCTGAGCGAACCGAGCTTGCCGCCGCACGAACTCAACGCAAGAAGTCCGAGCAATGCCGCGGGAGACAGAGAGGTTTGTTTCGTGGTGATAGAAAAATATGAAATTTGTTGGGAAAGGTTCATTTTGAGTGGTCGTTGCATTCTCATCTTCGTAGTAACGACCGCTACGATCGTACCAAGACGTGCGAGGTTTGCAACCGAACATGCAGGTAAAGCCCGATCACAATCAGAGGGAACGGAGAGCAACTGGCCTTGGTTGATGCCAATCAAAGCCTTGCATGTGGAGTTCCCAGGGCTCTTGCACCTCTTTGAGAGAACTCTACGCCGCGGAAGACGAAAAATAAAGGTGAGGCGAGACCAAAGAAAAAGCCGGTGCCGACTTTATCGCGATGGGTGCGATAAAGCAACCAACCAATGACGAGTAAGACGAAATGAGGCGATGAGCTCGCTAGAGTTGGGCGGGATGTCTGGGCTGGGTTTCGCAAGACGGGCAAAGACGAAGCCGAAATCGCTGTGCGTGTGAGGTACTTACTATCTCAGAGTTCGCGAGATTGCCCAAACGGATGCAGCCCGCGGTGACAGGGGTGGCGATGGCTGATGTTATCCAACACGCGTAATAGCCGAACCTTGGTGCTGCGCACGTAAAACCAGAGGGCGAGCATCAAGCCGGCCGTGCCTCCGTGCGAAGCCAGCCTCGCATAGCCGGTAAAGTGCCAATGACCCATCCGTCTTGGCGCATGGGGAGAAGCATCTCGAGGGATGCGACAAAAGAAGCAGGCGGGTTCGTAGAGCGAAGCAGTGGCCGAGGCGCGCACCGATGAGGATGCCTAAGAAACAATAGATGAAAAGTGGGTCGAACTTGTCTTTACGGAATGCGCTGTTCGCGATAAAGTCGCCAAACCATCACATAAGCCGCGGCCAAACCGATGGTCCCAAAAGAGCGAATACCAGCGAGATGACGAGCGAACCGACGTGAAAAAGCGACCAAATCAGGGTTCCAAAACAATCGCAGCAGGGAGAGATTGTGCAAATCGCGCACCGCCGGCAGCTCCCACAGAGCGATCGGCGAAGCGCGACGTGCGATAATTAGACATTGAAGAGGAAGTGCATGATATCACCGTCTTGTACCACATACTCTTTGCCTTCGACGTGGAGCAAACCGAGCTATCGAACGGCGCTGCTGCCGTATTTGATGAAGTCTTCGTACGTGATGACTTGCGCACGGATGAAACCTTTCTCAAGTCCGTGTGAATCACACCGGCGCACTGGGAGCTTTCAACCGCGCTTGTAAGTCCACGCGTGCACCCTCGACTCGCCCTGCGGTAATGAAGGTTTCCAAATCAAGGAGCTTGCATGCGGCCTTAATCAAGCGGTTGACGCCGCTTTCCTCAAGACCCACGTCCTTCAAGAACTCTTGTCGTTCCTCAAATGTCTCGAGTTCGGCGATGTCGGCCTCGGTTTGTGCGGCACTACAACCAGGATTTCTGCGCCTTCAGAGCCACGGCTTCGCGCACACGCTCCACATATTCGTTGCCCGACACGGCTGATCCTTCGTCGACGTTGCAGACATAGAGACACCGGCTTGAGGTTAAGAGGAAAGGTTGCGCGCGGCGGTCTGTTCGTCCTTCGATTCGAAGGTGACGCTGCGGGCATTGTTTCCTTCCAAGAGGGCTTCGCGAATGGCGGTGAGCACCGTATTCCAACTGTCTCTTGTCATTGCCCACTGGGCGAATTTTTCTCCACACGCTGATGCGATTTTCAACCGTCTCGAGGTGCTTTGAGCTGCAACTCGGTGTCGATGATTTCTTTTGATCGCGAACCGGGTCTGCATTCCGTCGACGTGCACCACATTGCCGTCGTCGAAACAGCGCAACACGTGGATGATGGCGTCGGTCTCGCGGATGTTGCCGAGAAACTGGTTGCCGAGTCCTTCACCCGCTCGAGGCGCCCTTCACCAAACCCGCGATGTCTACGATTTCTCCGTCGTGGGAATGATTTTTGTCGTCTTGACCAGCGCGGCCAACGCCGAGAGGCGCCTCGTCGGGCACGGTAATGACGCCAACATTAGGCTCGATGGTGCAAAAAGGTTGGCACTCTGTGCCTTCGCGTTACTCAGACAATTGAATAGCGTCGATTTGCCCACATTAGGCAGGCCGACGATGCCGCATTGTAAACTCATGTGTGATGATTTGCTGATTTGGGAGCAAAGATACAACTATCTTTTCGAGACAACGTGCCCTATATATAATGAGTGCTCCGAACTCATCGTTCGAAGCACTCATTTATTGGTTTGCACGAGCACTTTTCAGTGGCGATCGGCAAAGTTTTTCAAACCCGTTTGCAGGAATTGGAGATAAGCCCCACGTTTTCATCGTAACTGCGGCTGGCGGTCAGCGATCGCCGTTGCCGTCGAGCAAAACGTAGAACAGTTGGGCATTGGCGCCGAACTTCGTGCGCTGCAAGTAGCTCCAACGGTCGCCGACGGGTGCGGAGTTTCGTCGTTTTGCCGTTTCTCTGCACCTCGATCGTCTCAGGCAGCGGCGTCTTGTCGTCCACATAGAGCGAAATCAGCACATAGTCCTTGTCAATGTGGTTGCGCACTCGATTGTCCGTCCACACGGCGGCCTCCATCTTGCGGCAGTTCACGCAACCGAAGCCCGTGAAGTCGATCAGCACCGGCTTGCCGACGCTGCGAGGCGTAGGGCCATTCCGGCTCGTAGTCCTTGAATTTCGGTTCCACCGCGGTGCGGGTTGAGATTGAAGTCTTAGGTGTTCATCGGCGGGCGAAAGCGCTCACCGCCTTGACAGGAGCGCCCCTACGACCGGGCACCATGCTAGATGGCGAAGGCCAAAGAGGCGATGCCGACAAAGAAAGCCGGAACCGAAGTGCCGCGTTCTGTCTGCATCGTCGTGGAAATTTCACGAAACCGAAGAGATGGAGCGCGAGCAAGGCGAAGAGGGCGATCCACAAGGCCAAGAACACCTCGCGATCGAGCAGATGCCAACCATAGGCGAGGTCGGCCACCGAGAAGAACTTCAGCGCGAAGGCCAATTCTACGAAACCGAGCGTGACCTTCACCTTGTTCATCCACGAACCGCCGCGCGTCGTCTTCTTGAGCAAGGCGGGGAAGAGCGCGAAGAGGGTGAAAGGCAGTGCCAATGCCACGGCAAAACCGAGCATGCCCACGGTGGGCGCATGTTGGCCGCCGCCCGAAGTGGAAACCTCCACCAAGAGGAAACCTATGATGGGACCGGTGACGAGAAGCTGACAAGAGCCAGCGTGAAGGCCATGAGGAAGATGCTCAACAAGCCCGTTGTGTTCGAAGCCTTGGCGTCGATTGCGTTACCCCACGAAGTGGGCAGCTGAATCTCGAAACCGCCGAGGAAAGAAGCGCCGAAGAGCACCAACATCAAGAAGAAAGCGATGTTGAAGAAGGCGTTGGTCGACAGATCATTGAGCGCCGAGGCCCCGAAAAGCGAGGTGATGACCAATCCGAGCAAGACATAGATCACCACAATCGAGGCGCCGTAAGTCAATGCGTCGCGGATGCCCTTGGCGCGGTCGTTGTTGCGCTTCAAAAAGAAGCTCACCGTCATCGGGATGATGGGCCAAACGCAAGGCGTCACGAGGGCCAAGAGCCCACCGAGGAAGCCTAAGCCGAAAATCAAGAGCAGTCCTTTGCCGGCTGCGCCGTGGCTTTCGCCGAGGGCTTGGAGTTTGTCGGTGACGGCGTCCAGAGTTGTCGAATGGTGGCGCTGTCGAGCGCGGCAGTCTGCGCTGTGCGGGCGCGGCGGCGGTTTCCGACAGAACGGTGGTCGCGGTGTCGGTCATGGCCGGCACGAGTTCTTTTGGCCTCAGCCTCTGTTTCAGTCTGCTTTGTCGGCCGTGCGGGCGCAGCCTCAGCAGCAGCCTTTTTCAGGGACCGTCCGCTCCTTTCGCACTCATCTCCACTGTGGTGGGCGGCAAGCAGTTTTTCGTCGTTGCAAAGCCCCGTAACGCAGATAGCCCTTCACCTCATATTGCTTTTCGGTGAGTTCGATGCGTTGCGTGAGACTGCGCGGTGTGCTCAAAGTAGGACACGGGCATGTCGAAAATGGGGATCTTGCTTGCGTTTCAAGCCGGCGCCGGGACGGAGCGCGCTTCGAGTTTGGCACCTTTGAGCACATCGGTGCCCGAAAGTGAGCCACTGTCGGGCCGCCGGGCGCGATGTCGGTGCAGTAGACGCGCCAACCGGAAGCGATGCTGCCGGTGAACACCACGTCAATCTCCGTGGGGCTGACGCGCTTGGTGGAAACACTGAACTTGACCTGCAGCTTGCGCGCCGTCACGGCCAGCAGCACAAAGGAGAAGAGGAGAAAAAGGATGCGTTTCATGCGGTGATAGCTAAGATGAATACAAGGTGGCCGGCAATTCCCGGCCACCGTTGAGGGAAATGATCGACACGGCCCCACTGGTTCACTCCGCCGAATGGCGAGGGAGCGGCACAGAGGGCACGGGAAGTCGAGTGATGTTTATTTGCGAACGCGCTTTCCGGGACGCGCCTTGCCGGCAGTACGCTCACCTTCGTGCACCGGTCACGGCGTCGGGTGTGGTCGTCTCGCACATCGGGGCATTAGCACAGAGTTCGGCCACCTTCGCATCGAGTTGATCGCCGCGCAAACCCGAAAGCGACGATTTTGCCTTGCGGATCGATGAGCAACGTGGCGGGAATCGAGCTGATGCCGCAGAGCGCAGCAGCTAGCTCTGCCAACCCTTGAGGTCAGAGAGGTGAGGCCAGGTAAGATTCATGCGCTGGATATACCCCGTCCAAGCAGCCTTGTCGTTGTCGAGCGAAACGCCCACAATTTCAAAGCCCTTGCTGTGGTACTTCTCGATAGAGCGCCTTCACGCGCGGCATTTCCACGCACGGCAGGGACCGCACCACGAAGCCCAAAAATCAACCAACATAGGTTGCCTTTTCCGCAGTAGTCCGAGAGGCGCTTCGTGGCGCCTTGGGGCATTTGAAAGGGCAATGTCCTTGAACTGGCTGCCGGGCTGGTGCGACTTCGGCTTCGGCACGATGGGCAAACTGATCCACGAGGGGTTGCAACAGCGGCGTGGAGAAGCAAGCGGCTTTGCTCGCGATGAGAGTCTGAATCTCCTCTTCTTCGAGCAAACTGTCCGTAGAGGTAGAACAAAGGCGCGTTGCTCACCGCTTCGGGGTGGTCTTTCAGGCTCTTTTTCACCAGTGCGCCCACCTCCGTCACGGCTTGTTCGTATTGATCGGCGAGGGCTTTGAACTCGGGCGTGCTGACTTTGCCTTCGGCTTGGTACTGCTTGAGTTGACTGACGAGGGCAATGATACTGGCACTTTCTTGGCCACCACCGATTGGGTGTTGTTGAGGAGCGCATTCTCGGTCGTTCCGCTCACCGTCGAGGTGGGCAGATCCACCGTTACCGTACCGTCGAGCACAGCCACCAAAGAGTTGTTGAGATCGCGCTGTTCGGAGAGTTGAAGGAAGGGTTGCTGTTGAGCATCGCCTTGCAGTGTGAACGTGCCGTCCTTGCCCACTTTCACCGAGTCCACGTTGTTGGACTGATTGCGATAGTAGACCACAGATTGGCCGGGGGTTGCTTTTCCTTTTACTACATATTGTTGAGCTGAGACGCCGAGCGCGAGGGCTGCAAACGCCATGGAAAATAGCATTTTCTCTGTCGTGACTATTATAGGGGATAGATTGGCACAAAAGTACGCTTTTTCTTTGAACAATGACAAGCATTTAGCGTTCTTTGGGCGCGAGCGACACTTAGGTTCTGCCTCGTTCTCCCTCAGTCGGGAGGGCATTCAGGGTGATTTATCCCGTGTGTGAACATTTTGTACAGAAAGTCGATGAAACCCGACCGACTCTCTATTTCATATAGGGATGATTGAACTTGCGTGTGCGTTGCAGCGAAAAACGCAGCACCGGCAACGAAAACAGACCGGTTTCATCGAAAAAGTCCACTGTTTTCGAACGAAAGCTTGAGGACTTTTTCGACGAAGAGCGCAGGAATTTTGACGACGTGCGGCGATTAGTCGAAAACTCCGGTAGAAAGGTAGCGTTCGCCCGTATCGGGGAGCAGCGCCACGATGGTTTTGCCGGCATAGGCCCTCATCGGCGGCCAAGCGCAAGGCGGCACTGAACGCGGCGCCCGGACGAAATGCCGCAAAGCATGCCTTCGACAGCGGCCAACTCGCGCGCACCGGCGATGGCGTCCTCGTTGGTCACCCGAACGATGCGATCCACCACACTGCCGTCGTAGGTCGTGGGCACGAAACCGGCACCAATGCCTTGAATCTTGTGGGGCGCGGGCGCTCCACCGCTCAAAACGGGCGAGTCATCGGGTTCGACGGCGACAATCTCCACCGCTGCGTTGTGGGCTTTGAGGTGTTTTGCCCACACCGCTCACCGTTCCGCCCGTACCGACGCCGGCCACGAAAGACGTCGACGGCGCTCTGTGTCGCGCCACACCTCTTCGCCGGTGGAAGCGGCGTGCACTGCCGGTTGGCGGGGTTTTCAAACTGACCGAGGGTCACTGCGCTGGGAATGGAGGCGCGCAGGGCTTCAGCACGGGCGAGTGCGCCCTTCATGCCCTCGGCACCGGGCGTGAGTTCGAGGCGAGCACCATAGGCCGACACGAGTCGTCGACGCTCCACACTCATGGTTTCGGGCATGACGATGACCACTTCGCAACCCTTCACGGCGGCGGCAAAGGCTAAGCCCACGCCGGTGTTGCCGCTCGTGGCTTCGACGAGCGTACTGCCGGGAGCGCAGCAGTCCATCTCGCTCAGCGGCGGTGATCATGGCCAGCGCGGTGCGATCTTTCACCGAACCGGCGGGGGTTGTAACTTTCGAGTTTCACCAACAAACGGGCGCGGAGTGCGTGGCGGCGCCACGTTGCACTTCAACAAGGGGCGTTTCGCCCACTAATTCTAATTGAGAACGATAGATTTTTGACATGGGAGGAGAAAATGAGGGGAGGTTTATGGGGGCGACGGGGCAATTCGGCAAAGAATGTGCAACTTGTCGTGCGCGCCCTGTTCGTCGAAGACAAATATACCTCGTGCAAGTCACAAACGACCTTCCGGCGCTCGTAATTCTACTTAACTCGACGTATTTCATCGCTCTGCTCATGCAAACTGCGCTTTCCCCTGAAGAAATTGCCCACTTGAGTGCGCAATTGGCCGTGGCCGATCCCAATATTCCGCAAGGTGAGGCCGACGATATCCAACCGGCGCGCATCGAAGAAGCCGTGGCGCTCTTCCGCGATCTCGTGTTTCCGGGATTTTTCACCGCCCGCCCCACGCTCGAATGCTTGTCCAACTCTCGCATCCTCTATCGCCAAATTGAAGCCGCCCGCTGCGTGGTGGGCGAGACGTGTTGCGCCAAAGCGCTCACACAGCAATTCATGCAGGCCATCCCTGAGCTGAGAAACACGCTCGGACTCGACGTGCGCGCCATATATATGGAGACCCTGCGGCGGCGAGCCACACCGAAGTGATCTTGTGCTACCCTTCTGTGCAGGCGATCGTGCATTACCGCATGGCGCACGTGTTGCATCGCGCAGGAGTGCCGATCGTTCCGCGCATTATCAGCGAATCAGCGCATGCGCGCACCGGTATCGACATCCACCCGGGCGCAGAAATCGGCCCCGAGTTTTGCCATCGACCACGGCACGGGCGTGGTGATTGGGGCGACGTGCATCATCGGTCGCGGTGTTCGCCTCTATCAAGGCGTGACGCTCGGCGCACGCAACTTTCAAAACGGCGGAAGACGGCACACTGCTCAATCTTCCGCGCCACCCGATCATCGAAGACAACGTGGTAATTTACAGTAACGCGAGTGTGTTGGGACGCATCACCGTGGGACATGACTCGATCATCGGGGGTAACGTGTGGGTGACGCACGCTGTGCCGCCGCACTCGCGCGTGTTGCAAAGCAAAGCGACGCTCGGCACGGACTTCGAAAAAGGGGCCGGCATCTAAAAACAGCGATTTCATCGACAACGCCTCCTTCTTTTTGGGGCATCGTTCGGCGCTTCGCTATTCAACCGGTGGGGGCGTTGTTTCGTTTTGATACGTTTTTGCGAAATGCTACTTACAAAGTAGCCTTTATCAGTGCGTTTTCTATCACATACGTAGGTATTCTACGGATAAAAACGCGGCAAAACGTGCTTATTCTCAAATAGTTTTCCTATCTTTGCCCAAATCGGTGGGGATTTTCCCTCATACGTAAAGAACTATACGCACAATATGAAGAGATGTACCAATTTTTGCTCGCGACCGTGACGCTTGAGCGAGCGTTGCAATGATTTCGTGCAACAAAACTGATGATGATTTTTCGAACAACGTCCCCAAGCCGATCCTTCGGAAGTGCTTTTTACTGGGAAGGCGGTGAAAAAGACATTGCTAGTGCGTCCCACACAAGGAACTCGAATGACCCAAGATTGGTTCTTCGTGGAGCTGATCTTCCGAAGAAGCAGTATTCAAAGGAGCGAGTTATCGTTGACATAACGAAAACGCCCGGCGTGAAAGTCATCTCCAACAGCTGGGTAACGCTCACGGTTACGGATCTCGGCCGCCAGATTAAGGTCAAAGCGCTCCGCAATAGAACGCCTTCGCAGCGCGCGATTCGTTTCACCGCGCAGGTGCAACAACAATCGTTTCTCCTTTATTGTTCGCCAAAAGGGTATTTCCTACTAAAATACGCGCGGCCACTGCCCTGCAAACTGCCCGCACGCACTGAGCGTGACGGGCGATTTTTGCACCTCCGCACTCCATACTGAAAACAGCTGACCTGCAAATACGATCCTCTGACTTACGAACACAATCTCGGGATTGATGAGCGAAAAATGCACACTTTTTCGAGGACAGCGGCCGACCACACAACAAGAACTACACAACTTTGTGCTGAGAAATTTATCCATTCAATCAGAGATGCCCACTTTTCGTGGACACCCACCGACGAGACGATAAGAACGGTACGACTTGTGCCGAGAAAAATCAAACGTTCGGATATAATCATCCTTGCTTCTCCTTCCGGAAAAGCAAGGGGATTATCTTAGGGTATTTTCGATGAAACCGCGGGTGATTAACGATAGAATCGCCTTTTTGGCTCTTCATCGTCCGTGTTTCAGGAAACAATTAGGCGTCGATCGTGGCGTACTTTGGCGTTGCGCTCGATGAAGTCACGGCGCGGTTCCACATCATCGCCTATCAGCATCGAGAAGACGTGGTCGGCTTCGGCAGCGTTCTCAATCGTCACGAGTTTCAACATGCGCGTTTCGGGATTCATTGTGGTATCCCACACTGAGTGGGGTTCATTTCACCAAGACCTTTGTAGCGCTGGAGCGTAATGGAGTTCTCTCCTTCGTGGGATCGCCGCATTGCGCGATGAATTCGTCCTTTTCGCGATCATTGTAGCAATATTCCTCGACTTTTTCGCGCGGCAACGATAAAGCGGGGGCATTGCGATGTATAAGTGGTTCTCTCGGATCACTGCGGGATGCAACGATAGAAAAGCGTCAGCGATGAGCGTGGCAATGTGCTGTCCGTCGACATCGGCATCGGCCATGATCACAATTTTGTGGTAGCGAAGTTTGTCGATGTTGGCTTCTTTCGAATCCACCTCGCCGCTCTCGCCTTCTTTTTGCACGCCGAATCGGATGCCGAGTGCCTGAATGATGTTGTTCACCTCGTCACTTTCGAAGGCTTTGTGCCATGGCTTTCTCGACGTTGAGGATTTTACCGCGCAAAGGCAGGATGGGACTTGTGGCACGACTGCGACCTTGTTTGGCAGAACCGCCGGCCGAGTCACCCTCGACGAGGAAAAAGTTCGCACTCTTCAGGGAACGCGGCTCGAACAGTCGGCAAGTTTTCCGGGAAGTCCACCGCCGGCCATCGGATTCTTGCGCTGAACTGTTTCACGCGCCTTGCGAGCAGCGACACGAGCCGTAGCGGCGAGAATCACTTTATCTGCGAGCTTTCGCCTCCTTGGGATGTTCTTCGAGATAGTTGGTGAGTGCTTCGCCGACAGCCTGGTTGACGGCTCCCATCACCTCACTATTTCCGAGTTTCGTCTTGGTTTGTCCCTCAAACTGGGGCTCGGACACCTTGACACTGATCACCGCCGTGAGACCTTCGCGGAAGTCTTCGCCGGTAATTTCGATCTTTGCTTTTTCAATTTGCTTCTGTGCCGTTTCTTCTGCGTACTTTTTGAGCACACGCGTCACAGCAGCGCGGAAACCCGCCAGGTGCGCTACCGCCTTCGATCGTATCTGATGTTGTTCACATACGAGTGCAGGTTCTCACCATAGCTCGTATTGTGAAAACGATGGCCACCTCAACCGGAATGCCTTCCCTCGGTATTGATGTAAATCACGTCGAGAATGAGCGGCGTGCGCATGGAATCTTGGTAGCGCACGAACTCGCGCAGACCGCTTTCCGAGTAGAATACTTCGCGACGCGGGTTGCCATTTTCATCTTCTTCGCGCTCATCGGTGAGTGTGATGGTGAGTCCGGCGTTCAAGAAGGCCAGTTCGCGCAGACGATTGGCGAGGATGTCATACTTATATTCCGTGGTGGTGAAAAATTTCGGGGTCGGGCCAGAATTGTTGGCGCGTACTCGCAGCGAAGTTCGCCCACTACCTTCACCGGATAGAGGGGATGTCGCTTCTCATATTCCTGCTGATAGATTTTTCCATCGCGGAACACCTGCGAAAGCTGATGGATGGAGCGCGTTCACGCACGAAACGCCCACACCGTGCAAACCGCCCGACACTTTGTAAGAACCTTTGTCGAACTTACCGCCGGCGTGCAGCACCGTCATCACCACTTGCAGGGCGCTCACGCCCTCTTTCTCGTGGATGTCGACGGGGATACCGCGTCCGTTGTCTTGTACAACGATCGAATTGTCCTTGCAAATCGTCACATCAATGTGGGTGCAGAAACCGGCCAAGGCTTCGTCGATGGAGTTATCCACCGTTTCATAAACCAAATGGTGCAGACCTTTTCCGCCGATGTCGCCGATGCTACATCGCCGGACGCTTGCGAACGGCCTCAAACCTCGAGTACTTGGATATTCGACGCGGAATAGCCCGCGGCTTTATGCGTTGTTCTTCCATGCGAGTTTTCAATATAAAACTGGAAGCAAAGATACATCTTTATTTCGGATTGACCAACTTATGTCGTTTGAACACACGACGATAGACCACAAAGCCCGAAATCACCACATTGAGCAGGAACAATCCGGAAAAGGAAAATGAAAAAGTTGCACCAAGATTGTGGGTAAAAAGGTGTAAATGCGGCGGTGTGCACCTCGAGTGCCCAACGCCAAAGTGACATCCGCGCTTCGCCGGGAGCGACCACGGCCGATTGCGGCGGCATCGGCGCCTGTTTCGGGCAGCAGTGCGCCCCTTCGTCACGCACCCCGTTCGCTTCGATCGGTTCGGGGTGATTCGGCGCCACGATTGTAGTCGAAAAACCAGCGGGCGGCCGGCGAGATCATCGCTGTAGCCCGACACCGAGTAGGTGAAATCGGGTATGCCGGCATGCGTCGGCGGCACATATCGGCAACGGCGGATCAGGTCGTAACCTCTCCTGTGCACGATTCCATCGATACAAACCGGCAAACGAGCCGACAATCCACTCATCGCGTCCCACTTGTCGAAGCACTATTCGGCCCCATAAAGCCCGTGGGCGGTTCGCGGCGCACCGTTGCGGCGCATCCTCGAGGCTGCGCACTGTGTAAAGCCGTGGGCGGTGCAGAACAACCACTCGCCGCGCGCCGTGTCGCGCGCGCACCATCCGCAACTCGTCCCACCACGCGTTGGGCGAGTCCTCTATCGTGTGCGGCATCGGGGCATGCTTGCCGCCGGCGATGAGGATCAGCAACGGCGGGCGCAGGAACATGCCCGTTAGCGTAAGCACAAAGACGAAAAACCAACGTGCTCACCCCGATGCGGTTGTGCCAACGCAGCGATTGCAGCGTGAAACGATTGGCTGCACGGCGACGCTTCACTTGCAAGCGGTGGGTGATGCGCGGAAAGAACGTGATGATCAGCCCCGTAATGCAGAGCACCAAGAGCGCAAGTGCGAGCGTATCGACGGCAAAACGACCGATTTCACCGAAAAGTTCACCACTGTGCAATCGCCAGATGGTGCGCATGGTGAAGCGTCTGGGCGCTCCTTCGGCAGGAGCGCGGAGTTCGTGGCGAACAAAGGTGAGATACATGGCGCTGTGGCGGTGTAAACCGCCGAACGACTGAGCACCACGAGCGTATCTCCCGCCACAGCGGCCGAAACGAAGCGATCATCGCGCTCCAACTGGATATGCTTCGTCTGCCAGCGCGCTGCACCGGGCTGCAACACGTAGACGACATAGGCACTGACCGCAAAGACTTTGCCGTCGGGCAGGCGAACGGCATCGACAAAGCTTTGATTTTCCGCCCCGCTTGCAGGCCTTCATTCCACGTTCGGAGCTGTCGGCGGCGATCGTCGGAAAGAAAAAGCCGTTTTCACCGTAGAGCAGCACACTGTCGGCACCTAAACGCAGCGTGCCGCGCACCGTGCCGTGATTCCAGTTGTGCAGCGCGTAAGCCGCGGGCAGTCAACGGCGCGAGACATCAAGATGGCGCAGTTCGTAACGATGATTGAGCAGAATGCCCGAAATCAAAAAGGAAGGAGGAAGCAAGAAAAATAATCCGCCCCATTTGTGCCATTTACGCCAACGGCGAACGCGCTTCGACGAGCGGGAAACGGAATTTGTTTGGGAAGACATAGAAGAAAACGACCGCCTTCAAAAGGAGGTCGGAGTAGATTAAAGAGGAGTATCACTATAACTCGACAAAGATACATTTATCGCACGCAATGAAATGCGTATCGCCGTTTTCGGAGCCTTTTTCTTCGCATTCATCGCCCATCGGTGCAGAAAGTGCTTCATTTTTTCCTCTCGCCCGACCATCCTCTCCAAAAAGTGCGGAACATTCAGGGCAAAAATGGACAACTTTTTCTGCAAAATAGTGCCTTTCATCGAGAAAGTTGTCTTGTTTTGAGATCGTTGCACAGCTCAGGATCTGTAAGCCTCAACGAGAAAAGAAAGTGGGGGAAAAGGAAGAAAGGCAGCAAGGAGAAAAACAGAAAGAGCGGTTTCATCGAAAAGAAGCACAGCAGCCCCAAACGCAAACCTTCTTCTGCTATCTCGAACAAAGCATATCCCATTATTTATTTGTAGTTTTGCATACCATGACAGAGCAACGAACAATTGCCGCTTCAGCTCCATCTCATCGAGATCTTGGCCGCCGGTCATTATCTCTCGGTGAAGCAGTTGGCCGACCGCACAGGCATGCACACTCGCCGCATCTATCGGCTGTTAGAAAAGTTTCCTCGACTCGGACTCACGCTCGAAAAAGTCAGGGCAGTGCTCTATCGTTTGTCGCCCGACGCGCTGTTTTTGGTACACGTTTCAGAACACCCTGCATTTTTCGCCCCTGACGAAATTCAGACACTGGCCACGGTGCTCGAAAGCTCGAGCGACACTTCGACAACGGTGCGCCTGTTACGCGAGAAGATTCGCCGCCTGCGCAACGAGACGCATGTGTTGGTGCTCGACGACAGTGACCAACGCATCGGGCAAAACATACGGCAAATCTTCTCAGCTCATCCGCCAAGAGCGCACCGTTGTACTCAAGTCCTATCTCTCGGCCAGCGGAGACACCATCGCTGACCGCATTGTCGAGCCCTATCTCTTCCTGCCGGGCAACCGCGATGTGCGCTGTTTCGAAATTCACAGCCGAACGAACAAAAACTTTCAACCTGGCGCGCACCGATTCGGTCGAACTACTTGATCTGAACTGGAATCACCGAGACGAACATGAGACCGACTTCGTCGATTTTGTTCCATTTCACCGGTTCCACCGCACGCGAGTCTGTCTGCGCTGGGTTATTTGAGTCGCAGTGTGCTGATCGACGGAATCATCCTCGCGCCGCGAAACACCTCACGAGCTGAAGAGAATGGAAAATGGCGTTTCGAAGCCGATTTTTGTTCGATGCGAGGCATCGGTCGTTTTGTATTGAGCATGCCCTCCGATATCGAAGTAATCGATTCGCCCGAACTGGTCGACTACCTGCGGAACGAGGTGCAAATCGCCCAAAGCAAATGGGGAGCAACTATCAACGCCGATTGTAACGATTCCATCGGCGCAAGCGACCGCCTCACCCCGTGAGTCGGACTTGCGCCCAAGCGATTCTTCTCCTCCGCACGAAACATCAAACACTTAATATGAACAGAAAACTTCTTCTCCTCTTAACGTGGCTCGCCTCTTGCCTGCCGCCGCACAAAGGCCGATTTCAACGTCGCTGCCGCTGCCGCGCGAAATTACTGCCGACCCTAATGCCGGGGCTTTGTGATCAATCAAAACACCGCTATCCTCGACGGACGCACCGCGGGCGAAAACGCAACGCCTGCTTCTTGCAACAATATCTTTTCGAACGCACCGGTTTTCAACTCCCTTTCTCAAAAAGCGAAAGGCGTTCCGACACTTTCGGCGCACTCTCGCCGACAATAAGGATTTGGGGCGAAGGCTACCGCATCGATGTCGATGCACGGCAGATCACCATCACCGGCGCCGACGATGCGGGCGCATTCTGACGGCATCCAAACACTGCGCAAGGCGCTTCCACTTCGGACGCCGGACAAAAGGGAAAACGCCGTCAGCGTTCCGGCCACGCAGTGAACGATGCACCTCGCTTCGGCTACCGCGGCATGGAACTCGACGTGGCGCGCCACTTCGTTACGGTCGACAGCGTGAAACGCTCATCGACCTGCTCGCCCTGCACAACATCAACCGCTTTCACTGGCATCTCACCGACGATCAAGGTTGGCGCATTGAAATTACGCGCTACCTCGCCCTCACTGCGGTGGGGAGTCAGCGCGCTCAAACCGTGATCGGTCATAACACCGGCAAATACGACGGTCGCCCTCACGGCGGATTTTACACTCAGCAGGAGTGTCGCGACATTGTGCTACGCTGCCGAACGTCACATCACGGTGATCCCTGAAATCGACCTGCCCGGTCACATGGTCGCCGCTTTGGCCGCCTACCCCGAACTTGGATGCACCGGAGGGTCCTACCGAAGTGCGCCAACACTGGGGCATTGCGGACGATGTGCTTTGCGCCGGAAAACGAAAACCATGAATTCATCGACAACGTGCTCGATGAGGTGACAAATATCTTCCCCTCGACCTACGTTCACTATCGGCGGCGACGAATGCCCCAGGAACGTTGGAAGCAATGTCCGAAGTGTCAAGCCTTTATCGGCGAGAAACACTTTAGAGCCGAAGGCGGACACCCGCCGAAGAGCGTTTGCAAAGCTATGTAATCCGTCACGCAAGCGAACACCTTGCGAAGAAAGGTCGTCGCATCATCGGTTGGGACGAGATTCTCGAAGGTGGACTCGCGCCGGGTGCCACGGTGATGTCGTGGCGCGGCGAGAAAGGCGGCATCGATGCGGCCAAGAGCGGACACGATGCCATCATGACGCCCAACTCGTACCTTTATTTCGACTACTACCAGTCGAAGAACACGGCCGACGAGCCCGACGGCCATCGGCGGTTACCCGCCGCTCGAACGCGTTTACGCTTACGAACCCGTGCGCCCAGCGGCACCGACGAAGCCACCGCCCGCCGTTTCATCGGTGCGGGCCAATATTTGGACAGAATACATCCCCACCTTCCGCGGTGTGGAATACATGGCACTGCCTCGTGCCGCCGCTTTGGCCGAAATCCAATGGCGTCCGCGCGGTGTGCGCAACTATCAGGAGTTTCTCACCCGCCTGCCCGATCTCTTCTCCTTATATAAAGAGCAAGGCTACAACTTTGCGCAACATTACTACGACATCCGCGCCAACTACTCCTTGTACCCGGCAGCGGCGTGAAGCGTGACGCTCTCGACGGTGAACGATGCTGCCATTCGCTACACCCTCGACGGCAGCGAGCCCACGATGAATTCGGCACTCTACGAAGGGCCGCTACTCATCAACCAACCGGCAAAAATTCCGTGCCGTGGCTTTCCGCACCGAACCCACCGTGGTCGGTGAAAATCGCGAACCGCAGCCACACCGAGCGCGAAGATTTCCATTTCAACAAGGCCACAGCGCGTTCGATCGAGTTGCTGTAGGGCGCCAACGCGCAATATAACTGCGGGCGCACAAACTTTGGTCGACGGTCTCGTGCCACGAACCCAATCACCAGTCCGGACGTTGGATTGGTTTCTACACCGAAGACAGGGAGCCGTGATCGACCTCGGAACAGAGACGCCTATCGAAGAAGTCGGCTTCAACGTCTGCGTGGAAAAAGGGAAGTTGGATCTACGACGCGCGCCGCATCGACGTTGCCGTCTCGGACGACGGCAAACACTGGACAACGGTGGCCGAACGCGACCTGCCCGCCCTCACCGAAGGCCAACGCCAACGGGATTGCGCGCCACGCTCACCTTCCCTCGTTGCGCTACGCGCTTCGTCAAGAGTGCACGCCGTGCCCGAACACCAAATTCCGCATGGCTACACCGGCGCTGCCGGAAACCGCGCCTTCCTCTTTGTCGATGAAATCGAGGTGAAATAGAAAATTGCACGTCGCGAAAAAGAATAATCGCACTCGCCCAAAACATTTGGTAGTTATCTAAAAATGCACTACTTTTTGCACTCGCAATTGGGTCATGGTGTAATGGTAACACTACAGGTTTTGGTTCTGTCGTTCTGGGTTCGAACTCTGAGACCCAACAAAAATGCGCTGATTGGCTGCGTCCTCGACGCCGACCATCGGCGCATTTTTATTTACGCCTTCCGCAACACGGAAGGCGCGAGGCGTGTATGATATGCGCTCTTCTTTCTGCCCTCTGTCTTCCTCTCTTCATCACACCCCATGCGGCTTCTGAAATCTCTGGCTAAGGACACGGCCATTCATGGCATGAGTCCATCGTGGGACGCTTTCTCAACCACCTACTCTTCCCACTTTATACGCACGTTTTTGCAGCGGCAAGCGGCGGCAACGGGGTGATCACGAACATGTATTCCTACACGGCGCTGCTTTTTGTGATCCTCACCTTCTGAATGGAGACCACGTTGTTCCGTTTCATCAACCGTGACGACGTGGAGGATCCGAAAAAAGTCTACACCACCGTCTTGGCGATTGTGGGCAGCGTGGGTTTGTTCTTCTTAGCCTTTGTTTTTGCCTTCCCCCCCAACCTTTCGACACAAATGGGCTATCCCGATCATCCGGACTACGTTTGGATGATGGCTGCCGTCGTGGCGCTCGACGCCTTTCAGGCCGTGCCCTTCTGCTATCTGCGTTATCAGCGCCGACCGGTGAAATTCGCCGTGCTGAAACTCAGCTTCATCGCCCTCAACATTCTGCTCAATCTCCTTTTCTTCGTGGTTTTTCCCCGTTTCATCGACGGTTGGCAAATCGAAGTGGGGCACGTCTTCCTCGTCAATCTCATCTGCACCGGATTGATCACCTTCGGTTTCTGGAAAGAACTCTTCGGAGTGAAGTGGCGCGTCGATCGTTCGCTCATTCGCCCCATGCTTTCCTATTCGTGGCCCATCTTAGTGTCCTCGGCATTGCGGGCATTCTCAACCAAACAATCGACAAAATCCTCTTTCCCAAACTCGTTCCGGGACATGAAGGCATCGTCCAACTCGGCATCTACGGCGGCGCGGTGAAACTCGCCATGATCATGGCACTCATCACACAGGCTTTCCGCTACGCCTAGGCCGAGCCCTTCGTGTTTGCCGCCGCGAAAAAGGCGAATCCACCGACAATCGCGCCACTTATGCGCTGACGATGAAGTATTTCTTGATCTTCACGCTCTTCGCCTTCCTCATGGTGATTGCCTATATCGACCTGTTCAAGCACATGATGGGGCGCGACTATTGGGACGGCCTCAAAACCGTGGCCATTGTCATGGTGGGCGAAATCATCAAAGGCGTGTATTTCAATCTCTCCTTTTGGTATAAACTCACCGATCGCACCATTTGGGGCGCGTGGTTCTCGAGTGCCGGCTGTTTGCGCTCGTTGCCTGCAACCTATGATGGTCGTTCCGCGCTTCGGCTACATGGCCTGCGCCGCTGGTCGGGCGTGATCGGCTACACGGTCGCCATGCTTTTGAGCTACTTCACGGGACAGAAAATACTCATCGCTCCTATCCGCTCAAGCGCATCTTCGCTTACGTCGCCCCTCACGGCCGTACTCTACGCCGCGATGACGATTTCGCGCGATTTCATCACGAGCGACCTCCCGCGCATCGCCTTTAACTCGATCGCATCGTGGTTTTCCTCGCTTTCACTGTACGCAAAAAGACTTCCCTGTCCTCGCCGCCCGTGATCGGTAAGTATTTTCCGCAACAAATTCTCTTCGCTGCTCTCACAGATTTCTCCGCTTATGTACACCACCTCACTCGACAACGGTCTCGCATCATTTTTCAACCTTCGGAATCGAGGTGGTCTATATGCGGCTACGTCATTTGTGCCGGCACGCGCCACGAAGCGCCGGAAGATTCGGGCATGGCTCATTTCATCGAGCACATGTCGTCTGGCGGAACGCAGCGGCGCAAATCACGACAGATCAACGACTCACTTTGGAACGCGTGGGCGGCGAACTCAACGCTTTCACCAGCAAAACAAGAAAACGGTGTATTGCGCCACGGTGCTCCGCCGCGATGTGCACCGCGCCGTGGACATTCTCACGGATATGGTCTTCCACAGCGTCTATCCGCAAAACGAGATCGAGAAAGAAGAGGAGGTCATCATCGATGAAATCGACAGTTGCAAGATTCGCCTCAGAACTGATCTTCGATGAATTGAACAACTGCTCTTCGGCGACACTCGCTCGGAAGAGATATCTCGCGACAAAAATCGCCTGCGCAGCTACACCACCGCCGACGCCCTCCGTTTCACCGACGAACACTATCGCCCCCGACAACGCGGTGTTCTATCTACGGCAAGTGGATTGGCGCAGTTGCTCGCCGCCTGGAGAAAGCTCCACCCGCCGCTGCCATGACTCCGATGGATTCGGCAACCGCAGAGCAGGATTTCCAAAAAGCCGTGCAACCCTTCGCCGGTTTCACCGCACCTCAACCGTCCGCGTGAACCGCGGCACGCACCAGCGCATGTCGTGATCGGCGCGCCACGCTTTCGGCCGGCGATGCGCGACGCTACGCGCTGACACTGCTCAACAATATCGTGGGTGGTCCGTCGATGAATTCGCGCCTGAACATGGCCGTGCGCGAACGCCGCGGTTTGCGTATAGCATCGACACCTATCTGAACACCTATCCCGACACGGGCTTTTTGGAGTCTTTATTTCGGTTGCGACATCGAGGATGTGGCACGCTGTCGACAGTTGGTGGCGCGCGAACTCCAACGCCTCTGCGACAAACCCCTCTCGTCCGCCGCACTTCGCGTGGCGAAGCCCAACTCTGCGGACAAATCGGCATTTCAGTGCGACCATTCCGAGTCGTTTGCCGTGGCCATGGCCAAACAATATGCCCATACCGGCACACCACGCGACATGGCCAAGATCATGGCCGGCATCCAAGCGGTGACAGCCGAGGAAGTGCAAGATTTGGCGCGCACCATCTACGAACCCGAGGGCATTTATAGCACTGATCTATCGATGAAATCGCATCCTTTGGCTCTCTTTCGCTACTGTCCGCGTTGCGGCAGCACCGCATTCACCGTGGCCGACAGTCGGTCGAAGCGTTGCGCCGATTGCCACTTCACCTACTATGCCAACGCCGCGGCATCGGCCGCCCGCGGTGGTGCGCAATGCACAGGGCGAACTCCTCTTGGTCGCCGCGCTTTCGCCCCCTGCAGCCGGCACCCTCTGCTCTCCGGGCGGATTTGCTGAGCACGGCGAATCACTCGAAACCACTTGTCTGCGAGAACCGCAAGAAGAACCGGACCCACGGCCACGCGCCGAAATTTCTTTTCAGTCTGCCCAATCTTTATGTCTATTCCAAACTGACGGTGCACACGCTCGATAGTTTTTGCCGTGAGTGTCGACGATGAAACCGCGCTTTTTGCCGACGACGATGCGAGTGCTGCGGAATGGCATCCCCTTTCCCCGATTTACTCGACGGCATTGCCTCTCCTCCCATGAGAAGCCTTACGCAGGCTCCTCAAAAATTCATAGCAAAAGTACTTGACTATCAAATTTATTTAGTATTTTTGCCCTGTCGCGAAGTCCGCTTTCGACGCGAAAATCTTTCGCCCCGGTGGGCGCGGTTTTTTTCTTTCGTCGCCGCACAGCGCTACCTCGCGTCGCTATTTATTTTTTCCGCATTACCCTATTACAGTTATAAGATGAACGTTATTACCAAAACAGTCTCGCTGCCCGACGGACGCACCATCAGCATCGAGACCGGTAAGCTCGCGAAGCAGGCCGACGGCGCAGTGATGCTGCGCATGAACAACACCATGCTTCGCTACCGTTTGCGGTGCCAAAGACGCTGTACCCGGCACCGATTTCATGCCGCTGCAATGTGATTACAAAAGAAAAAGTACTCTGCCGTGGGACGCTTCCGGTGGTTTCACCAAGCGCGAAGGCCGCGCCGGCGACTACGAGATCCTGACCTCGCGCCTCGTTGACCGCGCCCTCCGTCCCCTCTTTTCCCCTCTGACTATCACGCCGAGGTGATGTCAACGTTACGCTCTTCAGCGCCGACGGGGTAGACATGCCCGACGCCCTCGCCGGTTTCGCCGCTTCGGCTGCCTTGGCTTGCTCCGACATCCCTTCGACGGCCCCATCTCCGCGTACGCGTGGCGCGCATCGACGGTAATTTCGTGATCAACCCCACTTTCGAACAACTCAAGAACGCTGACATGGATCTCATGGTGGGCGCCACCGAAGAGAACATCATGATGGTGGAAGGCGAAATGGACGAAGTGCCCGAAAGCGCACTCCTCGAAGCCCTCAAGGCCGCCCACGAAGCCATCAAGCCCATGTGCCGTCTCCAAAAGGAGCTCTCGAAGGAACTCGGCAGGACGTGAAGCGCGAATACTGCCACGAAGTGCACGACGAAGCCCTCCGCGAGCAGGTGAAAAGCCGAATGCTATCAAAAGTGCTACGACATCACGAAGTCGGCACTCGAGAAGCACGCCCGTTTCGATGCCTTCGAGCCGTGCGCGAAGAATTCAAAGAAGCCTATGCCGCCGCTCACACCGAGCTCAGCGAAGACGAAATGGCCGAAAAGAACACCCTCATCGATACCTACTACCACGATGTGGAGAAGGATGCCATGCGTCGTTGTATTCTCGACGAAGGCGTTCGCCTCGACGGTCGTAAGACCACGGACATTCGCCCCATCTGGTGCGAAGTGAATCCCTCCCGGCCCCTCACGGTTCGGGCTCATCTTCACCCGCGGTGAAACACAGAGCTTGACCACCACTACCCTCGGTACGAAACTCGACGAGAAGATGGTGGACGATGTCTCGACAAGAGCTACATGCGTTTTCTCCTTCACTACAACTTCTTCTCCACCGGCGAAGCCAGAGCACAACGTGGTGTCGGCCGTCGCGAGATCGGTCACGGCCACTTTGGCATGGCGCGGTCTGAAGGACAAATCCCCACCGACTTCCCCTACACCGTGCGTGCAGTGAGCGATATCCTCGAATCCAACGGTTCGTCGTCGATGGCTACGGTTTGCGCCGGTACGCTCTCGCTGATGGACGCCGGTGTGCCCGTCAAGGCACCCGTTTCGGGTATTGCCATGGGTCTCATCAAGAACCCCGGCGAAGACAAGTACGCCGTGCTCTCCGACATCCTCGGTGACGAAGATCACTTGGGCGACATGGACTTCAAGACCACCGGTACGCTCAAGGGTCCTCACCGCCACGCAGATGGACATCAAGTGCGACGGTCTTTCTACGAGATTCTCGAAAGGCACTTGCACAGCCAAGGCCGGCCGCGAACACATCCTCGGCGAGATGATGAAGACGCTCGACCATCCCCGCGAAGACTACAAGCCCCACGTGCCCCTGCATCGAAGCCTTCGAGATTCCGAAGGAATTCATCGGTGCCGTTATCGGACCCGGAGGTAGATCATTCAGGGCATGCAGGAAGAAACCGGTGCGACCATCACCATCGACGAAGTGGACGGTGTGGGCAAGATCCAAGTTTCTGCAGCAAGTCGAGCATCGACGCCGCTGTGGCGAAGATCCGCGCCATCGTGGCCATCCCGAGGTGGGCGAAGTCTACGACGCGAAGGTCGTGAGCATCATGCCCTACGGTTGCTTCGTTGAGTTCATGCCCTCGAAGGAAGGTCTGCTCCACATCTCCGAAATCTCTTGGGAACGCCTCGAAACGGTCGAAGAAGCCGGCATCAAAGAAGGCGACAAGATCCAAGTGAAGCTCCTCGAAATCGATCAGAAGACGGGCAAGTTCCGCCTCTCGCACAAGGTGCTCACCGAAAAGCCCGAGGGGTTACGAAGAACGCCCCGCACGTCGCCCCCGTCGTGAAGATGGCGAACGTCGCCCCCGTCGCGAACGCTAAATCCTACGCGAGTCGCCTGCCGAAAGGTGGGTGCTCCCGCTGAACCATATCCGCTGCTTGAACGCTCCAAGCAGCGGTTTTTGTGCCGATTCGATGAAATGGTGCATTTCCGGCGCATGGTGCACTGATCCACTGCCGACAAGGGGGAGAATCAGCCGCGCAAACGATCAAGAAAGGCCGCAACTTGCAGGAGCAACGGCCGGCGGAGCGAAGCAGGGAGCGGGCGGAAAAGCCTCGTGTGCTCACCCTACCGTCACTAAGGGTACGGCAGAACTGAACAGCACGCACAGTTGTCGAAAGCACGGCATCCACTCGCTGAAAGTCCGTAATGTCCCTAGGACACGCAGCACGTTTGATAACACCACGAACACGGCACGGTCTTTACCCACCTCCTGGGCAGGATGAGAAATCAGGTTCATCCGACATTTGGAGTGATGGGATTCAAAAGAAGAAAACCGCTGAACAAATTGTATATTTGATTTTTCTTCTTGGAGACTAAATCAGACCAGATGTTACCAGAGTTCGGTCGAAGCAATTTTCTTTACAACAAAAATAACCTCAAATAATTTTTATCGATGAAGTTTTTTCAGAAACGAGTAGGGAGTATATTCATTGTTCCACTGTTCTTGCCTAGTGAATATACTGATAACATCAAAAGCTATGCTTCTGTTGACTTTCCCCCAACAGAACGCTATGCTTTCGGTCGGTTGATAGAAGTTAACGAATCTGGTGGAGATTTGGTGGAAATTTTCAACTATATTGGAGCAATACCGAGTTCTCCGATGGGGATTGTAAATTCTGGGCTTATGTTTAAGCTTTTTACATATAAGTCTGGGGTTCAAAAAGAAAAAGGTGGAGATTTATATTTGAAGACCCAAACTATGACAAGATAAGAGATTCTAATTATCAAGAAATTACATTCCTTATGGGAACCCCGGAGACGCCCTAGCCTTTTGGGTTGGGGGAGAGTGCAAAAGAATAACTGTCTATGATTGTGAGAACTACAGAGAATGGTTAGTATTTACTCCAACCGAAGTGGAAGGATTAATTAGGAGTCAATTTAGACCTGAGTTCGGTCTAAGCAATTCTTCTTTTTCTTTCGATGATTTCAATATTAGGCGAGGGCCTTTTGGGCAAGAAACTCTATGCCGCCATTTCTATCATGAGATCGCGGCAAATCCTCCGATGCTTCTGTGGCGCACGTGTTCAATCTGAACGATGTGCTTCAATTCGTCGTTTACTGTCTCGATCAGCGACTTTTTTCCTCAGTAGAGTTTTATCAGCGTAGATGTATCAACGAGTTCTTTTGTGTTCTTGCGTATGCGAGTGATCGGGTGAAGGCAAAAAGCGAAAATAGCGGACGCACACGCGAAGTGCGCGCGTTGTGGGGCTGAGGTGGAGGCTGAAAAGTACTTTCAAAAGCGATATGCTGATAAACGTAACATTAAGGCAGGAAGAGTTGTTCCTGATGCAGATCTTTCTAAGAAAAATATTGAAGTTGCTAATAACTTGCTGAAAATGAATTTGTTAAATAGGTGTGTTGAGGACGGGATCTGTCCTTTTACCAATGGAATTCTAACCAGGACTGGAGTGTCTCTATCGTTTGATACACAAAAGAACAGAGATCAATCAATCTGTTTTAGTGAAAGAAGATGATTCCTTAGATTGGATTGAGGATGAGCTTGAGACTTCTTTTGACGTAATCGCGATGGTTGAGAATGACTTCTGGATTGCGTATGGTTGTGAAACTAGTTGGGGAAGTGAAGGGCAGTTTACGTCTTTGATAAACAAAAATCCATATTTGTATGGTTGATGATGCTTGAAAATGGAAACCCTTTTGATAAATTGCATTTCGAGGAAGATACTCTAATAACGACAGATAGTGCAGCACGTTTTGAGGAAGGTTGGATAATTCCGATAAACAAACCTTGGGAAATATCCTATTGGAAGAATACACAACCTTAACTCTACCGAGGGGAGTACCTCGACAGGGAGACGGGCTGGCTTTCAGCCGCTTCCGCTACTACTCGCCCTGAGACAGGAGCATACATCAGGCAAGACCCTATTCGCCTCGAAGCGGGACCAACAAACCTACACGCAAATGTCCACGATGTAAACGCCTGGGTGGATCCTTGGGGGCTAGAACTCATTCCTAATAAGGTTGCAGGAAATGCTCGTGAAGCACTTTCGCAAAGAAATGGCTTCAATACCCTGATGCTCAGATACTTTCTGAGCGATATATCAGAGACTCTTTCTGAGGGTTAGCGTGAAAGATAGTTTCGGCTCACGAAGAAGATTAGATTTTGTTGTTGTCGAAGACGGAAAGGTTCGAGGTATACTTTGAGGTCACAAGCCCGACCGCTGATAAAACTTCTTTCAAATACGTAAAGAACAATATATCAGAAATAACGAAGGACTCATATTAAGGCACTTGGAAGAAATGAATGTTATACGATATTTCAGAGGTTGATACTCAAAGATTGGATATTGATTTAGAGTCACATAAAGTTAGCTCTCATTAAAACTAGAAAAATCAATGGATGGAAGCTAAAGTACTGGAGAAGTTGAGCTGGATAACTCAATCTAAAATTAGCTCCACAGCCTGTAACTCAGGAATATAAAGAACGGATATATCGTTTCTTTGAAAATTATGTTCACTTTTTACAAGATAACGGGTTTACCACAAAGGGAGATCCTAAGAAAGGAGAAAAAGCTACCGACGAATCCCAGATAACAATTGGAGATTTAACAGAACAAGGCTTCAAGTTTTATGCTTTTTGGCATTCTTAAATGGATTGCCAAATATGACCGAGCTAAAGACAAGGATAAAGCTATTGGAGATTTCTCTTCATAGAGAAAAAGCTCAAGGAGTTTCGAGAAAAACATGGTGGCTAAAATATACTACTGCCCGAGACAGGAGCCTACATCAGTCAAGACCCCATTCGTCTCGAGGCGGGACTAACAAACCTATACGCACATGTCCACGATGAATGCGTGGATAGCCCCTGGGATTAGCTGGGATAGGAGTTCCTTCCAAGTCCGTCTATACGAAGACCTAATAAAGTTAATAGGCACAGAGGGTAGATGCACACCACGGTGACAGAAAGCCCGAATATCTAATCTTGTTGCTAACTATGATTTGAATAAGGCTCCAGCTATCCTCGTACCCGCGTCAGGGCATAGCTCCATAGATCCGGTTCGAGGGAGATTGTCTACTAGTGCAATTAACCCCAGAACAAAAAGCTATTCGCCAACACAAGAGAGCTATTAGCAAGAGATATAAGGAATTAGAGGGTATCCCGAAATTCCCAATTCTAGTTACAGGAACTCATTGATTTAAATAAATCAATGTATCCTGAAATGAATAAGCCTCCTAGAGGAAAGCATTAATAATATACCTACCTAGATGACAGATAGAGAATTTGTGAAATCTATTAAGGATGAGATTTTTGATAAGAGTCTCCACCGCTATTTTGAGATACTGCGCACTATTGACAGGGATAGTATAACCCTATGTATTGGAAAGCAACGGCTTTTATATGACAAACTAGACCATAAGGGAGAGAGCAGTTAAGATTTTTTACTAGACTAATAATGGAGGATACACTTTCGAGTGTACTATCATACATAGACGGAAGTTCTACTTTTGCCACACAGGAGGAGGGTGAGGATTTTAAGTTGACATCAGGGGAACAAGTCATAAGTGGGATGTTGCACGATTTTTTTCTTGCAACGCTCGAAGATGAAGAATAGGATTGTAGGGGGACATGTTCCTTCGGCGAAGATCGTGGATGAGAGACGATACTCCATCATCTCGGATTACCTCGACACTCCCGTAGAGGCGTATGACGAGGTGCGTAAGCGCATCTGGAAGCGTGAGCTGGACATCTATGGGCGTGTGCGTATAGAGCAAGGCGAAGTGGGGCTGGTGCCTTTCCTCTACCAAGGGCAGACCTGATGGGAAGACGGATATACAACCGCTTTTCCTACTACTCTCCCGAAACAGGAGCCATACATCAGCCAAGACCCTATTCGCCTCGAAGCGGGGCTGACAAACGTTATACATGGACACCCAATAACAGAAGCCGAATATAAAAACTCACTAAAGTACATTAGGACATGGAGGAAGTAATCAACCTGTATAAGTTCTCTCTTATAAACTCATCTTCAGCACATCCATTCTTAGAGCCTTCCAAAGAATTTCCAAATAGGAGGATATTCCACAATTGGAAAAATGGCAATATATTAATTGATGGGGTATTATATTCTGTATTAACTCATTTTCGTTGTATATGATTATACTAGGAGTCTCCACTGATAAAACAGAATACCAAAGCTGGGAAAAATATGCTGAAGGATTTGACTACGATCTGTTTAGACTTCTCATGTAGGGGGCTATTGCTGAAGCTCGAATTATATTCACATCCAGACAATCCGGTAAATCGAAGTTCTTTTTAATGTAGACCGGGAGGCCTGCAGGAGAGAACGAGCAGAAGCCGAAATACAGAAAAGGCGTGTAGCGAACATTGGAACTCAAACGGTTCATTAGAAGAACATCATGATATCATTAGATCGTATAAACAAGCTAAAAGAGAATGGGTGGTGGTATGACACACCCTCAGAAGAGTACATCAGTGCTCTCAGAGAATTAGGCATTGATCCCTAACAGTGCAATAGGACAATTTTATATCCATGCAGAGGATGGTCCCACATTCACCAGCAAAGGAGTTGTTTTATATCATATCTGTTGGTTTTTATTATTCTCGACCTATGAACTCGATGTGCTTAGAGCTTCTGATGGATTAGGATTACCCAAAGAGTTCATTCCTCTTGATAGTTTTTGAGGGCGAGGTTGGTTTTTTTACAACAAACAGACTGAAGAAGTCTTTCAGTTTTCATTGAATCGATCAACCGAGAAAACAGCACACAGCTAACTACTCTTGCAAAATGGGACACATTTGATCTTTTCTTAGATTGGTATCTGCAAAACCTCAGTTGGTCGAGGCAATTCTCTCTTCGATGATTTCAATATTAGGCGAGGGGCTTTGGGCAAGAAACTCTATGCAGCCATGGCTACCATGAGATTCGCGGCAAAATCCCTCCGCGCTTCTGCGCGCGTGTGTTCTATCTGAACGATGTGCTCAATTCGTCGTTCTATCGCCTCGATCAACGACCTTTTTCTCCGTAGAATTTTATCGCGTAGATGCATCAACGAGTTCTTTCATGTTCTTGCGTATGTGAGTGATCAGGTGAAGGCAAAAAGCGAAAAACAGCGGTCGCGCGCGGGTTGGGGGCTGAGGTGGGAGGAGGTGCACTGCAGCAGGTCTTCTGGTGCGTTGATGCCTCACTCCAAATGTCGGATGAACCAGAAATCATTCGGTAAGTCAAAACATTTGCGTCTCAACACGGAGAAAAGCCCATGGATTCGCGCTATATGGACGCCACCGCGGTGCAGGAAAAAGGAAGGTTGGGTTTTATCAAGCGCAAAGATAGGATCATTTTCGAATAATCGCATTTCAAGCAGAAAATATCGCTTTTCTTCGACGAAAAAGAACGGCCGGCAAAACTTGTGGACTTTTTCTCGATTCGGTCTTGTTGTGTTTTCTCTCTCGTTTCAGCGGAAACTCGCGATCCTTTCCATGCTCGCCACCGGCAGCATCTCGCACGCGCAGCACGCTCGCGAACGTACACGCACCGCGCATCGCGCACTCAACGACTCTTTGCATTTCTTGCTTCACACTTTCACTCCACACCTAAAACCTCTGATAATCTACTGCTGTGAGTGAACAAAACACGATTTTAACACTTCGACGGTGAAGGTAAAGCGGTGAAGCCTTCACCCATAAACACCTATTCATCAACATTTTACCCCAAAGGATGAAGAGGTGAAGGCAAAACACGGCGACGCATACCGCGCGCGTTGGGCTTTGTTTTGATCATTCGGTGCCTCGCGCCTCGTCGCTTCCGCACAAGCCTCCGTTTGAAAGTTTGCGTTGAGAAGTGGGTGCCTATCAAGGGCGGCACCATAGAAACACGGGCGGCACCGGAGCGAAATCCCTGACCGCGAGGAGGAGAAAGCATGCCGCTTCGCTGTCGAAGCGGAGTTTCAGCAGCGGTGATTTCGCGAAGTGAAACCACTGCTTGTTAAGAGAGTCATGTACGCTGCACGTCGTTGCGTGCAAGATGACCGAAAATAAGTCAGGGTGGAGGCAAGCAATGAGGCGATTTTTCGATGAAATCGCGCATTTAGCTTGCTGTTTCTGTTCAACCGATGGTGACGAGCGTCGTGCCTTCGAGTA
>BNJU01004847.1_pt1 | contig 35073 bp, 46 predicted proteins | sample 8539281 | NCBI WGS metagenome assembly BNJU01 (sample SAMD00202456, study PRJDB9452) | human saliva metagenome | isolation source: human saliva | place: Japan
GACGCACTTCTCCCCAGATCACTGCGTTCAGGCCAGCGGTGAGCGGAGAAGCCGCGGTCTCGTCTGATCACCAAGTACGTCGTCCCGAGGTGCGTCCTCGTGTCACCGGTGCGCGTGTTCCTGCACCAGGAGCCAGCCGGTGCGCATCAGGAACTGCGATGTCCGCCGGGGACGCTACTACAGATCACTGCGATCAGCCAGTGACCTGGAAAAGCGCGGTCCTCGATCACAAGTACGTCGCCCGACGCCCGAGCTGGCGCCCACGGACCTCACGCCAATGCAGGGCGCACGCCCATCGAACGCCGCGAGCAAACGGCCGGCACATCGAAGGCATCATCGGACTCACGAGCCTGCAGCCCCCGAGGAGATCAGGACTCGGCCCCTACGCGATCACTTGCAATCCGGTCGGTCAGGGCCGCCTCCGCACGCGCGTCCGTCAAGGCCGCCACCCGCATGTCGGAGGCCTCGGCGTACGCCGCGAGCACCGGCGGCTCCAGCAGGCAGCCTCCTTCCGTTCCCAGGGTCCCCGAGCCCAGCAGCGCACGCCTGGAACCCCGTCTCTCCTGGGAGGAACGTCGGGGCCGATATTGGGCAGCATCCGCAGGCTCACTGAGGGCCTACCGAAGACCCTCTGGGCAATCCCTATGGGACTCTTGGACCCCGTCGTCCAACATGTGGGGTGTGCGTCACCCGACTCTCCCCGGTGTCCGAATGGTGTTCGTGACCATTGACGTTGTACGGTTGCCCCGACATATTTGACCAGGAAGAGCGCGCCACGTGCGCGCCGTGACCACGTTGGAGGGTCGAGCCTGATGGGGCGCGGCCGTCAGAGGCCAAACAGCCAAGGTTGCCCGTAAGCTCAGTACTTCAGCCCGGAGACTGATTACAAGGCTCTGGGCAGGAGCTCGTCTCAGCGTCCTCGGGATCTGAGCCTGACGACGAGATCGACTACGAGGAGCTGGCCGCCAAGTATGCCGTCGACGACGATGACTGGGACGAGGCGGCAAAGTAGCCCCACCCAGTGAGGGCCGGAGGAATGCACCTGCCGGCCCTTCCTCGCGCCTACGAACGCGCACGTTGAGGCCGTCAGGCGGCCATCCGTGTCACTCTCGGCGACTTTTCACTCCCGAGCCCGAACCACCTGTGTCGCATCGACCCAGGTCAGGGACAGTGCTGCCCTGACCCGTTTGCTCCAGAACCGGCCCGGCGAGGTGTGAATAGTCGCCATCCGTGACACCTCACGGCTCAGACGCCCGCTGGTCAGCGGGGCGTCCATGATCAGACGAGTGTAGGGTGCCGTGGATGTCGACCGCTCCCCCGTCGACGCCCTTCGTGCCGGAGACGACCCGACCCTGGGCCTCCTGCTTCCCGGCGTCGTGCACCTCGCCCAGCACCCAGGCGGGGATCTCGGAGCCCTCGGCGACCCGCAGGACGGCGTCGACCACACCAGGCTCAGACAACGGCGACCATTCCACGCCCAGGTTGAGGGTGCCCTCGAGGTCCTCCACGGCACCAGGCGAGCTCGCGCACGGTGGAGACACCGGCGGCACCGTCCAGGAGGGGCGGTCGACGTCGGCGATGAGCCCATCCGGCAGGGACCCGGGCGACGTTGCAGCCAGCCCCACCGGTGATGTGGGACAGGGGCGTGGATCGGCCCCAGGGCAGCCGGCGAGGAGGGTCTCCAGCATGGCCAGGCACGCGGGTGTACAGGCGCGTGGGCTCGAGCAGCTCCTGTCCCAGGGTGCGGCCGAACTCAGGGACCTCGCGCTCCAGGCCCCCAGCCGGCGTGCTCGATGACGCGGCGCACCAGGGAGTAGCCGTTGGAGTGCAGCCCGGAGGCGCCCAGGGCGACCAGGACGTCGCCGGCGCGCACCTTCTCGGCGCCGAGCATCCGGTCGGCCTCGACGACGCCGGTGGCGGCCCCGCGACGTCGTACTCGTCGGGGGCCATGAGGGCCGGGGTGCTCGGCGGTCTCCCGCCCAGCAGCGGGGTGCCGATGGCGGCGCAGGCCTGGGCGATGCCGCGCACGATGTCGGCGATCCGCTCAGGGACGACGTGCCCGCAGGCGATGTAGTCGGTCATGAGCAGGGGGCGGGCCCCGACCACGACGATGTCGTCAACGACCATGCCCACCAGGTCCTGGCCGATGGTGTCGTGGATGTCGAGGGCCTGGGCGATGGCGACCTTGGTGCCCACCCGTCGGTGGAGGTGGCCAGCAGGGGGCGGCGGTAGTCGCGCAGGGTGGAGACGTCCACGAGCCCGGCGAAGCTCCGACGCCGCCGACGACGGCCGGGGTCATGGTGGAGGCCACGGCGTCCTTCATGAGCGCGACGGCCCGGTCCCCGGCGGCGGTGTCCACGCCGGCGTCGGCGTAGGTGATGGCGGGGGCGGGCTGCTCAGACTGCTCGGGCTGCTGGGTCATGTGGGGGCTCCTTGTGGACTCGGGTCGAAGGTGCGGTGGCGGGCGGAAAGGGGCGAGGGCGCAGCAGGGTGGCCGGTGCGCATCGCCGACGGCGGACTCAGGGACTCCGGACCGGGCCAGCCGGCCGGGGCGAGCGGGCACCGGGCCCCTGGGTTAGGTCGTCGATCCCAGGGGGCTGCCGGAGATCGGGTCCGGGCGGGTGATGCTGCCCGGCGGCACGGTGCGGCCGGCGTCGTCGGCCTGATCGCGGCGCCGACCGCGGTGAGGCGAGTGGGGACGCGGCGCACCAGGATGGCGGCGCCCGTCAGGCTGCGCACGGGCGGCGGGATCAGGTAGTCGCCGGTGAAGCAGGCCAGGCACAGCTCGTCGGCCTTCGGCCGCTGGCGGCCACCATGCCCTCGACGGACAGGGAAGCCCAGGGGTCGGCGCCGATGGACTGACCGATCTCCTCCACGCTCATGCCGGTGGCGATGAGCTCGGCGCGGGTGGCGAAGTCGATGCCGTGAAGCAGGGCCACATGACCGGCGGGGAGGAGATGCGCACGTGGACCTCGGCGGCGCCGGCCTCGCGCAGCATCCGCACCAGGGCCCGCTGGGTGTTGCCGCGCACGATGGGTCGTCGACGACGACGAGGCGCTTGCCCTCGATGACCTCGCGCAGGGGGTTGAGCTGAGGGCGGATGCCGAGCTGGCGCAGGGTCTGGGTGGGCTGGATGAAGGTGCGCCCACGTAGGCGTTCTTCACCAGGCCCTGCCCGTAGGGGATGCCGGAGGCCTGGGCGTAGCCGATGGCGGCGGGGTGCCCGACTCAGGGCGTGGCGATGACGAGGTCGGCCTCCACCGGGTGCTCGCGGGCCAGGGCGGCGCCCATCTCGTTGCGTGAGGTGATGACGCTGCGCCCGGCGATGCGGGTGTCGGGGCGGGCCAGGTAGACGTACTCGAAGACGCAGCCGGCCCGGCGGGCGGTGGCGAAAGCGGGTGGAGCGCACGCCGTCCTCGTCGATCTCGATGAGCTCGCCGGGCTCGATCTCGCGCACGAAAGGCGGCGCCGACGATGTCAGGGCGGCGGTCTCGGAGCCACGGCCCACCCGTTGCCCAGGCGCCCCCGAGCACCAGGGGCGCACCCGTGGGGGTCGCGGGCGGCGTAGAAGGTGCGCTCGTCCATGAAGACCAGGGAGAAGCGCCGCGCAGCATGGGCAGGGACCCGGCGGGCGGCCTGGTGGACGCTCAAGGGTGCCGGTGCGCTGTAGGCGGCCTCGAGCTCGGCGTCGTCGGTGATGCCGGAGGTGAGGATGTCGGCGGCCGAGTCCCAGCCCTCCAGGGCGCCGTGCTCCGGAGACGAGGTTGAGCAGGGCAGCCAGGACGGCGGTGTCGGTGGAGGAGCCGCGGCCGAGCTCGCCGCTGAGGTCCTCCCGGAGGTGGCGTGCACGGCGTCCATGAGCTCACGGGTGTTGGTGAGGTTGCCGTTGTGGGCCAGGGCGAGGGTGGAGCCGGCCGCCGGGCCGAAAGCATCGGCTGGGCGTTCTCCCAGGTGGTGGCGCCCTGGGTGGCGTAGCGGACGTGGCCGACGGCGATGTGACCGGCGAGGTTGGACGGGGCCTGGTCGTCGAGACCTGGGAGACCAGGCCGAGGTCACTGTAGACGAGGATCTGAGGGCCGTTGGAGGTGGCGATGCCGACGACTCCTGGCCGCGGTGCTGGAGGGCGTACGGGCCGAAGTAGGGTCAGGCGGGAGACCTCCTCGCCGGGGGCCCACACGCCGAAGCACCGCACTCCTCACGCGGAGAGGGCTCGAGCTCGTCGGGTGGTCGTCGGGCAGGGCGGTCAGGCCAGGGGACGCCGGTGGGCACCTCGGGCGCTGCGGGAGCCGCAGGGCCCCAGGGGCCTCAGGGGCCGCCGGGTCGGGCAGGCTCGGACGGCTGGTCCGCCCAGGGGCTCGGAGGAGTCGGCCCGCGGTGTGGGGCGAGGCGCCGTCAGGATGGTCGAGGTGATCTGCGAGGTTCTCACCGGTGCGCACCGCACAGTCTGTCACGCCCGGGCGCCGTCTGACCATTGCGTCCGCCGGAGCCGGTCAGCGCGGGCGGCTTCGGAATCAGCTGGCGCCCATCAGGACTCCGACGACGATCATCGAGACGCCCAGTATGGATCGCCTGGTGAAGGGCTCACGTAGGAGCCCACGCCGGCGATGACACCGAAGACGACGTTGAGGCTCCGGGAGGTGGCGACGACGGACGGAGGCCCAAGCGCATGGCGACAAGCACCAGCGCGTAGCTCGCCGGCACCAGCACCGCGATCGGGGAGGGCTCGGGTCAGCCGGCAGCCAAAGCGGCGGGCAGCTCGCGACGACGCCGGCCCAGCACGATGGTGAGCAGCACGAACTGAGCCAGACTGGACAGCGCCATGTAGGGCACGACCGCGACGTGCAGCTCCGCGACGGCAAAAGCGTCCCACAGGGTGTAGGCGGCGGTGCAGGACGCGACGGCGCCGCCCGCCCAGAGGCCTCGGGCCCGGGTCAGATTCCGCCAGGTGACCCTCGAGGCGAGGACGACGCCGACGAGGACCGCCATCAGCGCGAGCGTCTGGATGGCACTCAGGCCCCGGTCCACGGCGCACCACCGCCGTCACCAGAACCGGCGCCAGTCCGCGTGAGACCGGGTAGACCACTGACAGGTCCGCCGCCGAGTAGGCGCGTTGGAGAACCGCCGCGTAGGCCGTGTGCAGCGCCGTGCTGACGAGGGCCGCCCAGCAGGCCGGCCCCAGACCTCCCATATCGCCCCCACTGTCGGTACCACGAGCCACAGCGGTGCGGTGATGGCGCTGTGGACCCACACGAGGCGACATCCGGTGCCGGACCTCTTCACCAGCACGTTCCACAGGGCGTGCAGGGGCGGACCCAGCCGAGACCAGGGCGAGGGTATCCGAAAGCCATCATGCAGACGTTGTCTACCATGTTGTGAGACGCCGTCTACAAAGAGGCGAGCTAGGGCCATGAGGCCAGACAACGGAGGACCGTCTGATCCAAGCAGGGCGGCAGCTGCTCGAGACGACGGCATCAGCGCGGTGACGGTGCGGGAGGTGGCTCGGCGCTGCGGCGTCTCCACGAGCACCGAGACGCCACTTTCCCCACCCTCGCGCTGCTACTGGCCGCGATCGCCGAGGTGTGCCTCGAGAGCTCCGCGAGCGCATCGCCGACGCCGGAGGAAGCCTCAAGGGGACCGCGAGGGCCTACGTCGCCCTACGCCGTCGAGCACCCCCACGCCTTCGACCTCATCACCCGTCACGACGTGCTGGCCGGCAGCGGACGGGAGCTTCGAGCCACGTCCCTGCCGCTCCTTCAGCGGTGGCAGACCCGCTTCGCGGAGCAACGCCCGGACGCTCCCAACGCCGCCGCGACCGCCGCCTGGGCGGCCGTCCACGGCGTTGCCTCGCTCGCCTCACGGGGCGTGCTGGACCTGGTCGGAACCGATGCCCAGGAGCTGCTGGATCAGATTCTCCCGCAGGACTGACGCATCAGGCGCCTCAGGGCTGGTGCGTCAGGAGCTGGAAGCGGATGCCGGAGGTGGGGTCGGCGGACGGGAGGCGGACCCGCACGCGCTCACCCACCGGGAGGCCGCCGTCTAAGGCCTTCTTGCCAGCGCGGATCTCGGTGACGACGGCGGGCTCGGCCAGGACGAGCTCGCCGCGGCCATCGCGCTCGGAGGTGATGACGCCGTCGAAGACCTCGCCCTCGTGTCCGCGCAGGACCAGGGGCCTCCAGGGCGGTCAGGGGCTCCGCGGCCGATGGCGCAGGGCGCGCTGCCGGTCTGCTCCATGACGCCCGGCAGGTCGGGCAGCGCCTGGAGGACCCCACTCGGGCACGGGCGCCTGGGCGCAGGCGGCGATGCAGACCTCCTCGCCGTAGCGGTCCACGAGTCGGCGCAGCGGCGCGGTGACGTGGGCGTAGCGGGCGGCGATCGCGGGTGGACGGCCTCCTCGGGTCAGCGGCCTCGTCGTCGGCGAGGACACCGACGCCGCCCACCCCCGAAGGCGAGTAGCCCGATCCGCGGAAGAGGGACATGGCCTGCTCCATGAAGGCCGCGTGGGCGGGGATGGCGTGGTCAGGCCGCGCACGAGCTCGGGGTAGGGCTGGGCGGCCGGCGAGTCGATGCCCAGGGCCGCGGCGACGCCGCCGCAGGCGGGCGTGAGTCCTCGGGGCGCGCCGGCGGCAGGGTCCGCAGGATGCCGATGCCGCACTCGACCATGATCCGGGCGGCGCACATGCCGGTGAGCAGGGAGATCTGGGCGTTGTACTGCTCGGCGGGCACGGGCACGCGGTAGGCGAGCCGGTAGCCGGCGGGCCTGCGCTCTCGGCGGGCTCGGCGGGCTCGGCGTCACCCGACGGCGACGCCGGCTCCGCCGCCTGTGTTGCCTCTGCCGCATGTGCCGCCTCGGTCACCTCGACGACCTGCTCGGGCGTGGTCATGCTGATACCGCCGCGGGCGGCCTCGCGCTCCAGGCGCAGGCGGCCGATCTCGGCCAGGAGCTCGGGCAGGGTCGGCTGGGCTGCCTCCTGGGGCAGGGCGTCCCTGTCCATCGATGGCGGCCTGGACCTGGGCGTAGGTGAGGCGTGCCCGCGAGCGCACGAGGGCCCGCTCGACGCGGGCGGAGACGACCTCACCGCGCTCGTCGAGGTCGATGGTCCACAGGCAGGCCGGGCGCTCGGCGTCCTGAAGCAGGGAGGCGGCGCCGTGGGAGAGGACCTCCGGGTGCAGGGGCGTGGCGGCATCGGGGGCGTAGATGGTCTCGCCGCGGCAGCTCAGCTCGGTGTCAGGGCGCCGCCGGGGGTGACGAAGGTGGCCAGGGAGGCGATGGCGTGAGTGGACTCGGTGGGTGGCCGACGGCTCAGGGGCGTCCCCGGCCTCCCCGGCGGCCGCAGCCGGTCAGCCTGGTCGGCATGGCGGGCAGGCGCTCCAGGAGCACCGCCTGGTCGAGGGTCCATGGAGCCGGGCGGGTCGATGGTGACCAGCTCCAGGTCGCGGGCGTCGCGGGCGCCGTCGGCCAGGAGACGGGCAGGGGCCGTCCTGGGCCCAGGCGCCGGCGGCAGCCTCCCGCCTCGGCGAGGGGCCTCGGGCGGGAAAGGCGGCGGGCACCTCGTGGTGCGCGCGCAACGCGTCAAGGTCCGGGCGACCTCGGCGGGCGGGGCGGTGTGAGGTGCTCAGGCGCGTGCGACTCATGGGATGAACCTACCGGCGCGGGCCCTTCAGCGCAGTGACCAACGGGCGGATGGGGCAGAATCGGCCCAATCTGTCACGGGCGGCGACTTTTAGGACCGAGTGCGCTCCGCAGACGACCAGTCAGAACGCATTAACGCTGGTCAGGGACCTTGCGCTCGGACGCCTGCTCCGACAGCGTGCGTTGAAAAAGTCGCCATTCGTGACACTTTCGTCCTCTGCGCGGTTGGCACAACAGTCCGCGACGCCTCAGGACATGGGGTGTCCCCAACGAGTCCGCGGCAGCTCCGGTTCCCAAAGCGACAGTCAGAATCGGGCGGTGGCGCTACGGCGGCACGGCGACGGCCATGCCGGCGCAGCCCTCAGTGCAGTGCCCAACGGGCGCGCACACCCGCAACGCGCCCACACATCGACCAAAACTTCCAGAATCGACGCGGCTCCGGGTCGATTTTGAAAAAAATGTTGATGTCTGCCGGGGAGCCGGACCAGGGGCAGGTAGGCGGACGGGTCGCAGCGCTCACCGGAGGCGTGCAGGGGCGCCGTCGGCCAGGGGCGTCCTGCCAGGTGAGTCGGCCGGTGGCCAGGGCCAGCCAGGTGGCGGCGTCGGTCTCGACGACGCTGGGCGGGTGCCCCGGCGGTGGACGGTGCCGGCGACGGCCTGGGTGACGCCGAGGGCGGGACTCGCACCTCGACCGAGCGCCCGGGCGCGCAGGCGGCGAGCTCCTCGAGGGTGTAGCGCACGGCGGTGGCGGTCATCCGACGTCAGGGCGGCCCGGTCAGCGGGACTGGCGGAGTCAGGGCGCACCGCTCCCAGCTCCGGCCGGTTCGTCGTCGGACGTGCCCTGCTCCTGGGCCCACTGGCGCAGGGCCTGGGCGCCGGCGTCGGGGTCGATGCGTCGTCTTGCAGCCATGGCGCGAAGCCTATGCCGGAGCACCCCGGAACTGGCAGGCGATCCCAGCCGACGACCTGCCAGGCCTGGCCCATCGGGGACTGCGTTCTGCGCCCGGGACGTACTCTCCCCAAACGACTGCCCGGGCGTCACCTTCGGGAGACGCCCTCGACGAAAAGCGTCCTCGACCGGGGCACGTCGACGACCCGCGCAGCGGGGCATCCTGCGCGGCGGGGTGCGTGCCGTCTCGGCCGGGGGCATTCGACGCCGTCGGGGACAGGATTCCTGTCCCCGCACGCGCGGATCGTCCCCGGCAGGGAGAGTGTCCCCGTGCGCGCGGGATGCGTCCCCGACAGGGAGGGTGCACCCCGCCGCGGAGTCGCCACCAGGTCCTCCACACGACCCGTCCTGAGGTCCCCACACACTGGTGGGACCCCACCTGCGGGACCCGCACGACGCGATGAGGCTCGCCGGATCAGGCGGCAGCCGTGGCCTGCGCCTCAACGCCCTTCTTGCCGTCGGCGTTGCGCCCCAGCCCCTCGAGGACGATGACCAGCGCGGTGCTCACCACCGTCCCGGCCAGGATCGCCAGGAGGAAGCCACCGAAGTTGGTGATGGCGAAGGCGACGAACACGCCGCCGTGGGGCGCGCGCGAGCCGACGTGCATCGCCATGGTCATCGCGCCGGTGACCGCGCCGCCGGCCATCGTGGCCGGGATGACGCGCAGCGGGTCGGCGGCGGCGAAGGGGATGGCGCCCTCGGAGATGAAGGACAGTCCCAGCAGCCAGGCGCTGCGCCCGTTCTCGACCTCGGCCTTGGTGAACAGCCGCGAGCGCAGGAAGGTCGCGGCGGACATCGCCAGCGGCGGCACCATACCGGCAGCCATGACGGTGGCCATGATCTCGTAGGGAGCGGTGTTGCTGGCGCTGGCCGCGGACAGTCCCGCGGTGCCGAACAGGTAGGCGGCCTTGTTGACCGGCCCGCCCAGGTCGAAGCACATCATGAGCCCGAGGATGACGCCGAGCAGCACGGCCGACCCGCCCCCGGACATGGAGGTCAGCCCGTCCTGCAGCGCGGTCGTGAGGGGCGGCCAGCGGCAGCCGAGGACCAGGTACATGACGGCGCCGACCACCAGCGTGGTGCCCAGCGGGATGATGACCACGGGCGCGAGCCCCGCAGCCAGGCCGGCACGCTGAGCCCGGCGAGCCAGGCCGCAGTAGCCCGCGAGGATGCCGCCGACCAGGCCGCCGATGAACCCGGCCCCGACCTCGACCGCGACGACCCCCATGACGAACCCGGGCGCGATCCCGGGCCTGCCGGCCAGCCCGAAGGAGATGTAGCCGGCCAGCGCCGGGACGAGGAAGCTCATAGCCGCCTGCCCCAGCAGGAACAGCGTCCACCCGATGTACAGCAGCAGCCCGGACTGGGAGACGGTGATCGTCTCAGTGCCGACGACGTCGCCGGCCGAGTTCTTGATCTCATGAACGAACTCGTTGCCGGGCAGGTTCCACAGGAGTAGTCGCTGATGGAGATCTTCTCGTAGAGGTTGGCCACGTCGTACCCGGCCGGGAGGAAGCCCAGCGCAATGAGCAGACCGCCGGCGTACGAAGGGATCATGAGGACACCCCGGTCGCGACGGACCTCTGCAGGCGCCGGGCCCAGTGCTCAGGCCCTCCTCGCTCTCCTCGGCGGACTCGCCGCCGGCCGGCACTCGCGGCGCTCGGGTCGTCGACGGCGGCCAGGGCCTTGTCACGCAGGGAGCCGGCATCGTTGACGGCGGCCTTGACGCCGACGTCGATGACGGGCTTGCCGGCGAAGCGCTCGCGGCCCTTGACCGGGCAGGGTCGTGGGCGAAGATGACGGCGCTGGCCCGTTTGATGAGCTCGGGGTCGAGGGCGTCGATCTTTGCCCGAGCCCTGGCCCTCGATGGCCACGGTGATGCCGCGGTCCTTGCCGGCCTGCTCCAGGGCCTCGGCGGCCATGAAGGTGTGGGCGATGCCGGTGGGGCACGAGGAGACCCCCACGATGACGGTCTCGCCCTCCGCCCGGGGCCGACGACGCCGCAGCGGCCTTGGTCTGCGCGGCACCGGACCCTGCGGCCGAGTCCGCAGCGCTTCCGGCCTCACCGGCCGCGCTGTCCTCGGTCCCTCCCGCCGTCGAGGCAGCTCAGGCTGGACCTGCTGCGTGACGATCCGGGTGATCTCCTCGGCGTCGGCGGCCTGGCGCAGGGCGTCGGTGAACTCGGTCTGCATGAGTCCGCGGGCGAGCTGGCCCGGGGAGCTGGAGGTGGAAGTCGTCAGCGCCGTCGGGGGCGGCGATCATGAAAGATGAGGTCGGCGGCCTGCCCGTCGGCGGCCCCGAAGTCGACCGGCTGCGCCAGGCGTGCGAAGCCGAGGCTGGGGAGCCAGGACGTGGGGGCTGCGGCGGTGCGGGATGGCGATGCCGCCGGGGATCCCGGTGGGGCGGTGGACTCGCGCTTCTGGCGTCGGCAGCCCAGGCCGTCAGGGGCTGGAGGCCCAGCCGGCGCCGGCCACGGTGGCGGCCAGGAACTCGATGACGTCTTCCTTGCCCGGGCCGGCGTCGGCGTCGAGCGCGACCAGCTCGGGGATGATGAGGGGCTTGTTCTCGGTCATGAGGGTCTTCCTTGGTGTCCGAGGTGCCGTCGCCCGGTGGGCTGCGGCGGGTCTCAGGTGGTCAAGGGTGGTGGGCGGCGGTCATGCGGTCGGTGATGGTGATGCGGCGGATCGGCGGCGGGTGGTGAACAGGTCGGTGGACGGTCAGTGGCGGAGCCGCTCGGCGTCGGTAGCCGCCAGCTCGCACGCCGGCGTGTGCGGGCAGCGCGGGCTCGTGGGTCCGCGGCCCCGGCGCCTGCAGGCGCCCGGCTCAGGAGAGCCGGGTGACGACAGCCGCCTGCTCAGGCGAGGTCGGCGGGCGTGGGCAGGGGTGGTTCCGGGCAGGGGAGGCGGCGGCCGAGCCGTAGGCCATGGCGGTACGCAGGCGCTCGGCCTCGTCGCCGCCGTTGACGTCGGCCAGGATGTAGCCGGCCACCGAGGAGTCCCCGGCGCCGACGGTGGAGACCACCGGGACCTCGGGGGCGGTGGCGTGCCAGGCGCCGTCGGCGGTCACCAGGACGGCGCCGGCGGGACCGAGGGTCACCATGACGGCACCGAGCCCCAGGCCCACCAGGAGGCGGGCGGCGTCGACGACGGGACCGTAGTCCCCCTGGACGGCGCCCTCCTCGAGGGCCATGGCGCGCTCGGCGGGCAGGCCGGCGAGCTGACCGAGCTCCTCACCGTTGGGTTTGATGAGGTCGGGGGCCGATGCGGGCAGCTCGGCGGCCAGGGCCGCCAGGGGCTCGTCGGAGGTGTCGACGGCGATGCGCAGCCCCGGGGCGGCCTCCCGCAGGAGACCCCACGAGGCGGGCGTACCATCTGGCCGGCGCGCCCGGCGGCAGGGGAGCCGGACAGGGACCGCCCAGTGGTGGGTGTCGGCTCCGGCCGACACCCCCGTGAGTGAGGTCTCCAGGAGGGCCTGCTCGACGGCGTCGATCTCCTCCTCGCTCAGGCCCGCCCCAGCTCGTTGAGCTTGGTGGTGGTGCCGTCAGGCTCAGTGACGGCGGTGTTGATGCGGGCGGGTCCGGCCACAGGGCACGGATCGCACGGTGAGGCCGGGCAGCTCAAGGGCGCCCAGGGCGGTGAGGATGGGGTCGTTCTCTGCGGCGGGCAGGACGGCGGTGGCGGCACGCCCGGCGTTGGACAGGACGCGGGCGACGTTGACGCCCTTGCCTCCCGGTTCCATGACGACGCCGGTCAGGCGCTGGACGGCGCCGCGCTGAAGGGGCCGGGCAGGGAGACGGTGCGGTCGAGGACGGGTTGGGTGTGAGGGTCAGGATCATGCGACAAGTACCTCGGTTTCGGATGCGGGAGAGCTGGTCGATGAGTGCGGGCGGGAGCTCGACGTCGGTGACCAGGAGGTCGATGTCGTCGAGGGAGGCGAAGGAGACCAGGTGCTCCTGGCCGATCTTGGTGGAGTCGACCAGGGCCACCACCTGGCGGGCGCTGCGCACCATGGCGCGTTTGACGGTGGCTTCGTCGGGGTCGGGCGTGGACAGTCCGTGGGCTGCGCTCAGGCCGTTGGCTCCCAGGACGGCGACGTCGACCCTCAGGGTGGACAGGGCCTCGACGGCTTCGGGGCCGACGGCGGCCTGGGTGAGTCCGCGCAGCTGGCCGCCGAGGATCCGCACCCGGGTGCGTCCAGCGGCGGCCAGCCAGGCGGCGGTCAGGACGGAGTTGGTGATGACGATCAGGTCGGTATCGCCCGGCAGGAGGCGGGCGAGCGAGCCGGTGGTGGTTCCGGCGTCGATGAGGAGGGTGGTGCCGGGCTTCGGTGCGAGCCGCGCCAGGGCAGCTCGGGCGATGGCCTGCTGGCGGTGGGGTTGACCTGCTCGCGCTGGGTCACGCCGATCTCCGGCAGGGGCGGGGCGGGATGGCGCCGCCGTGGACCTTGCGCAGGGCGCCACTGCGGTCCAGGGCGGTCAGGGTCGCGGCGGATCGTCTCGGGGTGACGTCGAAGTGCTCGGCGAGCTCGGTGACGAGAACCCGCCCTGCACCGCGCACCTGCTCCACGATCTGGCGGTGTCTGTCCTCGATGCGCATGTTCACCTCCTGGAAGGTCCGTGCCGTCAACCAGTACGCCCGTTCGGGCATCCACTCGACCCTGAATGTCTGAACAGACGTAGAGTATGCCCGTTCAAACATTCACGTCTACCCTTTGTGATCCACAATACATCTCATAGGTTGTTTTGAGAACAGGGTCCGCCCGACGGGCACCACCGCCCCATCGAGGACGTCCTTCGGCGCCCAGGACTGCGTTCTCCGACAAACGACTGCGGGCGCACCCCAGTAGCCCGGAGGACAACGCGAGTCCCCGAACGGGAAGTACGTCCTCGGCGCGAACCGCAGTCCCCCAGCCCAGGCCGCCCGAACCATCCCGGTGACGCCCCGTCGTCGACGCCCCTGCAGACAGCACTCATGCCCGCCTCCCCGAGTAGGGGTGACGGGCACGAGTCTCGATCCGGATATCGCTACGGGTCAGCCTGGGGCGGCCTGCATCAGTCTGACCCAGCCGGCACCAGCCGAGTCAGCCGACGTCAGGCGGCGTCAGGCGACCTGCTGTCTGCGGCGCAGGGTGAGGTAGCCGCCGACGACGAGCAGGGCGAGGGCGAGTACCCCCGCGCCAGTGAGGCTCGGTGCGGGCCAGAGGACCATCACTGGCCGCCTGGTTCGGGCGCTCAGGGCCCGGCCGCCTGGGCGGGCGCTCCGGACGCGGCCGGAGCGGCGGTGGCTGCAGGCTGCGCGCCGCTACCCGCAGACGGCTCGGTGCCGCCGCCCGCGGAGGTCTCACCAGCACCAGGGCCGCCCTGCGGTGGATGCCGCCTGCCGCCGGCCCCGTCCGCCGCAGCGTCAGCGCCCGTCGCCGCACTGTCCCCCGGGTCCACTCCGGGGTCGGCCGCGCCCTCATCCTCGATCTCGACCGAGAAGCGGTTGAGAACCGTGCCTGCGGCGTCGAGGGTCTCGACGGAGGCCCAGCGGCAGGTGGTGGCCTGGACCGTGCGGCAGGAGCGAGTGGGGGGCGTCGGTCGGGAAGGTGAGGTTGAAGTCGACCCGGCCGGTGGTCAGGGCCGGTGGGAGTTGACGGTGAGGTCGAGGTCCTGGTCAGGATCTCCTGATCCCCCGCGCTGACGCGCACGCCGGGCGCCGGCAGCCTGCTCGGCGGGGTTGGTGCAGGCCAGGGAGTCCAGGGTCACGGAGACCGTGTCGGTGCTGCGCGCGCCGCCTGAACTGATGTACACGGGCCCCACGGTCATCGCGGTCTGCCGCTTGGAGTAGTCGGCTGTGACGGGCTTGTCGCCGAAGGAGGCCAGGTAGGCGGAGGTGACGTCGCGGTCGAGGACGCCGGTGTTGGTCGCGGGCTTGTCCTTCAGGGACGGTGTAGCCGTCGCCTCCTGCCAGCAGGGAAGGAGTTGAGGCGACGACGACGCTGTCGCCGTCGGCCAGCGGCTTGCCGTCGACGAGGATCTCGCGGATCGCGGGGGCAGCTCCGGGCTCGCCCCCGTATGCGGGATCGGTGGTGGCCTCGGTGAGGACGTCGACGTTCCTGGACAGCCCCAGGGTGAGCACGGGGCGGCTGGAGCCAGGCTGCCATTGCTGGGACAGCAGAGCCTTGAGCTCCAGCGCCGGTGAGGGTCGTGTAGGCCATCTCGTTGCCGAAGGGCTGGACGGTGTAGGCCTCCCCCGAGGTCAGGACCCCATCGCCCTCCGAGCCGGAGGCGGCGTAGAGCAGGTCGGCGCGCACGCCACCGGGGTTCATGATGCCCACGTAGCGGGTGGAGCCGGTCGGCTGGATGTCGGTGGCGAGCCAGCTGCGGAAGGACTCGGCGATGAGGTTGGAGGCGGTGGATTCAGTGCCGCGGTTGGCGCCGGGGCCGGAGCCGTCCGAGCCGCGCAGGAAGTCCGAGCCGATCTTGGCCAGCGGCTTGCCGCCCTCGGCGGCGGAGTCCTTCTCCGCCTGGGACACGATTCCGGCGACGCCGTAGGCGTCGGTGGTGCAGCTCGAGCTGCGCAGGTCCTCGTTGTCGGCGCTGACCACTGAGGTCTTCCGGCTGGCGGGGTCATAGCTCAGGCGGATGCGTCCCAGCGCCCAGCCGTAGTGGTCGGCCTGGACGACGGCGATCTGGTTGCCCTCGGCGCCGGTGACGGTCTTGGCGAAGGGCACGTGGGTGTGCCCGGAGAAGACGGCGTCGACGTTCTTGGAGAAGCTCGTGGCCGTGGAGGCCGCGTCCTCGTGGCTGAGCACGACGACGACGTCGGCCTCACCGTTGGCCGGGTCGCCGTCCTTGAGGTCGGCGGCACGGGCGTTGGCGGCGGCGACCGCTGGGCTCAGAGTGAGGTGGACAGGGCAGAGGGTGACACGAGGGTGGGAAGCTCATCGGTGACGACGCCGACGAAGCCGACGCGCACACCGCCGACCTCCTTGATGAAGGTTCCCTTGCCGCCGCCCTCGGCGCTCAAGGGAGTCGAGCCGGAGACGTTGGCGGCCAGGATCGGGAAGTTCGAGGCGGGCAGGATGCGCGTCTCCAGGTCGGTCAAGCCCTGGTCGAGCTCGTGGTTGCCCAGGGCGGAGACATCCAGGGACATCGCGTTGAGCGCCTCCATGGTGGGGCGGTCCTGGAGGATGGAGGAGACGTAGGCCGATCCGCTCACGGAGGTCTCCGGCGGAGACGAACAGCGTGTTGGGGTTGGCGGCGCGGGCGGAGGAGACCTCGCAGGCCAGCGTGACCGCGCCGGGGTCCTCGACGGATGTCTGCCCGGTGCCGCTGTCCGTCTGAGTTGTCCGGGAGATGTGGCCGTGCAGGGTCGGTGATGCCCAGCAGGTCGATGGTGGTGGCGCCGGCAGCGGAGCGTCAGCCGGGGCAGCCGGGCGGCCGGCTCGTCAGCACCGGCGGGAGGGCTGAGCGGGAAGGACTGAGGGCTGTCAGAGTCAGCGCGCACATGACGCCGCTGACCCCTGACGGCCCGCGTGAACGCAGTCGCATGTCGTTCCTTATCAGGCGGAGGATGGGTGACCCGGGAGAAGGTGAGAGAGGAACATGGGTCACCGTATGCGCCCCCTGCGATACGGGGCATTATTTTTCGTGGCACTCACCGACATTCATCAGACGGCGCTCGTACCCGCCTCCCCGGGTGCCCGTCCACGCCGTCGGGCCATGCCTCCACAGCGGGAGCGGGCGAGAACGAGCCGCGCGAATGGTTGCCATGAGCGTCGATCCCTCCCTCCCATGCCCACGCCCCGTCCACGCGACAACGACGGCGTCCGCCGCCTCGTTCTCAGAGGCGACGGACGCCGTCGCTGTGGGCGCGAGCCCGATCAGCCAGGTATCAGACGATGCCGTGGGCGATCACGACGTCGGCAACGCGGGTGAAACCGGCCGCGTTGGCGCCGAGCTACGTAGTCGCCGGGGCGGCCGTACTCCTCGGCCGCGGCGACGCAGGAGTCGTGGATGTCGGCCATGATGCCGGTCAGCTTGGCCTCGGCGGTGGCGAAGTCCCAGCGGGTGCGGCCGGCGTTCTGCTCCATCTCGAGGGCGGAGGTCGCCACGCCACCGGCGTTGGCGGCTCACCGGGACCGAAGAGGATGCCGGCCTTCTGGAAGGCCTCGACGGCCTCCGGGGTGGAGGGCATGTTGGCGCCCTCGGAGACCACGCCGCAGCCGCCCCGCAGCAGGGTGTTCGCGGCGTCGCCGTCGAGCTCGTTCTGGGTGGCGCAGGGCAGGGCGACGTCGCCGGGGACGTCCCACACGGAGCCGCCGGTCACGAGGCGGGCACCGGGGCGACGCTCGACGTAGTCGGCCACGCGGCCGCGCTCGACCTCCTTGACCTGCTTGAGCAGCTCGAGGTCCACCCCGGCCTCGTCGACAACGTAGCCGGAGGAGTCGGAGAAGGTGATGGGGGTGGCACCGAGCTGCTGGGCCTCTCGATGGCGTAGATCGCCACGTTCCCGGCACCGGAGACGAGGACCTTCTTGCCCTCGAGGGACTCGCCCTGGTGGCGAGCATGGACTGGGCGAAGAGCACGGTGCCGTAGCCGGTGGCCTCGGTGCGCACGAGGGAGCCGCCCCAGGCCAGGCCCTTACCGGTGAGAACGCCCGGCGTCGTAGGAGTTCCGCAGGCGCGTACTGGCCGGACATGTAGCCGATCTCGCGGCCGCCCAGCCGATGTCGCCGGCGGGCACGTCGGTGGAGGGGCCGATGTGGCGGGCCAGCTCGGTCATGAAGGACTGGCAGAAGCGCATGACCTCGGCGTCGGAGCGGCCGTGCGGGTCGAAGTCGGAGCCGCCCTTGCCGCCGCCGATGCCCTGGGCGGTCAGGGGCGTTCTTGAAGATCTGCTCGAAGCCGAGGAACTTGATGATGCCGGCGTTGACCGAGGGGTGGAAGCGCAGGCCGCCCTTGTAGGGGCCCAGCGCGGAGTTGAACTCGATGCGGAAGCCGCGGTTGACGTGGACCTGGCCGGCGTCGTCGACCCAGGAACCCGGAACATGATCTGGCGCTCGGGCTCGACGATGCGCTCCAGGAGGGCGCCCTCGGCGTAGTGGGGGTGCTTGGCGATGACGGGATCGAGGGACTCCGAGCACCTCGTGGACGGCCTGATGGAACTCGACCTCTCCACGGTTGCGAGCCACAACCTGCTCATAGACCTTTTCGACAACGTCCTGCATGGGGGACTCCTTCGCCTAGCGGAATAAGCTCAGCACCTGGCTGGTCGCCGCGGCGCCGCGAGAAGACTTCCACCGAGACGTTCACTGAGACGAAACATCTCGCGATCCGGAGGAAACATAGCCGTCGCAAAGGCCGCATTCCGGACGTTTACGCAACACAGATCACATTCCTGGAGGATCTGGAGGTATGAGTAGTGAACAGCTTTCGGACGGTTCCGTCGAGACGGCCCGCTACACCCACGGTCACAGTGCGGCGGTGCTCAGCGCGCACTCGCGGCGCAGCGCGGCGGACTCGGCCGCCTACCCTGCTGCCCACCTGCGTACGGGAATGGACCTGCTCGACGTCGGCTGCGGGCGGCGTCCATCACCGCGGATCTCGCTGAGCGCGTCGCCCCGGGGCGGGTCGTGGCCCTCGATGCCGCGGCCGGCGCCCTGGAGGCGGCTCGGGCGACGCTTCGCGACCGGGGGCTGTCCGAGCAGGTGGAGGTGACCAGCGGGGACGTCATGGCCCTGCCCTTCGAGGACGCCTCCTTCGACGTCGTCCACGCCCACCAGGTCCTTCAGCACCTCGCGGACCCGGTGGGCGCCCTGGCCGAGATGCGCCGCGTCACCCGCCCCGGCGGGATCGTGGCCGTGCGCGACGCCGTCTACTCCGCCATGACCTGGTTCCCCGAGCCCGCGGGTATGGAGCAGTGGCGCTCGGTCTACATGGCCACCGCCCGGGCCAACGGCGGCGAGCCCGATGCCGGCAGCCGACTGCTGTCCTGGGCCCGGGCGGCGGGCTTCACCGACGTGACGGCCTCGGCCTCCACCTGGTGCTACGCCACGCCTGCCGATCGGGCCTGGCAGTCGCAGACCTGGGCGCAGCGGTGCCTGACCTCTTTCGGTCCGCGGGCCGTCGAGCTGGGACTGGCGGACGGGGCCGACCTGAGGCGATGGCCCAGGCGTGGTGGCAGTGGGGAGACAGCGAGGACGCCTGGTTCGTCGTCGTGCACGGTGAGGTCCTGGCGCGCGTCTGAGGGCGGGTGCACGGGATCGACCGGCAGCGGGCGGGCCTCAGGTGCCCAGTGCCCAGATCGAGGCCGCGTCCGGCGCGGTGAAGCGGAAGCCGGAGGCGAGCAGCGCCCGGGGGACCGCTCGCTGGGAGGCACCGAGCAGCTCGGCGAGCATCCCGCCGATGCTTCCGGTACTGCCACCCGCCCCGGCCCTGCCCGCCCGGTCCAGCAGGAGCTGGGGCACCACCGCCACCGAGGGCGGGCCGCCGGCGCGCGACAGCAGCCGGTGGAGGTCGCGGTTGCGCAGCGGCTCGGGCGCGGTCAGGTTGACCGGCCCGTGGACGTCGTCGCGCTCGATGGCCCACAGGAGTCCGGCGGCGGCATCCTCCAGGGCGATCCACGGCTGCCACTGGTCACCGCGGCCCAGCGGGCCCCGCCCCGACCCGGTAGGCGGCGCCGAGATCCTGCCCAGCCCGCCCGAGGCAGCTGACCAGGCCCGTGCGGGACTGGACCGTGCGCAGCCCGGCCTGCGCCGCCGGGCCCGCAACGGACTCCCAGCGCCGGCACAGCTCGGATAGGAATCCCTCACCAGGGCGCTGGCCTCGGTGAGATCTCGTCGCCCGGTCCCCGTAGAAGCCGGTGGCCGATCCGCTCAGCAGGACCTCAGGCCGCCCGGCCGAGGGGCAGGCCCGCGGCGACCCGGGCGATGAGGGCGGTGGTGGACAGGCGTGAGGCCGCCAGCTCGCGACGCGCGCCGGTGTCCAGGGGCGCGGCGCGATCGGGGCTCCGACAGGCAGACCACGGCCCTGGCGCCCTCGAGAGCGCTGGGCGGCAGGAGGCGCTCGGCGGGTGCCCACCAGGCGTGCTCCCTGCCGGAGTCATCGACCTCGATGCCCTCCCGCGCGTCTGGCCCGCTGCGCTGCGGTGGAGGATCCGGATCCTCCAGCCGCTGTCCCGGGCCAGGTCCGCCAGGCGAGATCCGATGAGGCCCGCTCCGGCCACGACGAGCAACCCGGGTGCCGCGCGGGCTGGACCGCTCTGAGGGGGTGGCGTGAGTACTCAGTGTACTCAGCCCTGGGCGCTCAGCCGCCCCACGGGCCCCGGTCCCGGCCGCCCCTACCGACGAGCGCGAGAGGCGGGTTTCCGCTCTCTTCTGGCCAGGAGTGAGCCGTATCGGTTCACAGGATGCACATGCACGGGCACCCACTCCTTTAGGCTCTTCCCCAGTGCCCGAACACACCCCGCTTCCCGCTCCTCCGTGATGGATCTGATGGCTCTGCGCTCCGTCACGGAGCTCCGTCACCCGGCGCCATGTCCTGGACCCCGAGGTCCTGCGGACGGTGGCGGCCGTCGACCGGGTCGGCGACCTGACGCGCTTCAACGTCGCTGAGGTGCCCGAGCTGGCCCAGCTCTCCGCCCCTGAGGAGCTGCTGGCGCCCGACGAGCGCGGCTGGGCCCTGGGGCACGCCCCTGTCCCGGCCGTGGAGCACAGGCAGCGCCTGTGGCTGAGCGAAGTTCCCAGGGAGCGACTGGGGCTGCTGCGGAGCGTCCTGGGTGAGCACCTCGTCCACGTCGCCTCCCGCAGGCGCCCGACGACGTGGAGGCACCTCGGACCGACGGGGCCCGGTCAGGGCGAGGGCAGCGTCGTCGTCGCCGTGAGCCCGCGCCGTCTCCTGGACGAGTGGGCCACCGGGACGCCTGAGCAGATCCGCTACCTGCGCACTGTGCTGGAGGGGACGGACCCGTTGCGCGTCTCCCGGCACACCCTGGCTGCCCTGCAGGAGGCGAAGGTGGACCTGGTGCCGCGCGCCGGCATCGTCCGCCTGCTGCACAACCCCGTTTCCTGGCCTACGCGACGTGTGTTCATCTACTCCTCGCTGCGGGCGCTCGGCCGTCACGCCCCCGGCTTCCGCGGCAACCCCTGGGTGCTGTGGGCCATCGACATCGTCACTGCAGTGCCCTACACGTGGGGATCATCGCCATGGTGGCGGGTAAGCGGCGCCGCATCCGCTTCGCCGCTTCCTCGTCACCCTCATCACCTTCGTGGCGCCCTACGTGTACTTCTTCCTGGCGGGCGACGACGGGCACGGCAACCAATGCGGCTGGGTCATCATGGTGGTCATCGGCCTGGTGCTGGCCACCTTCCTGCTGGAGGCGGCCGCTGGCTGCGCGACGTGGCGGTCGCCCGGGGCTGCGCGCCCCGGGGACGGTTAGTCAGCCTACGCCGCTGCCGCAGTCGATTCCTCCCCGCGGATCGAGGCGCAGCACCCGGCAAGCAGGAACCACCGCCCGAGACGATGAGGGACAGCGACCAGGCTGAGCGGCCGGTAGGGTGAGATCGCCACCAGCCAGCGGTGGCCAGGAACCATACGGCCACCGCACCGATGTTGAGGGCGCGGAAGCGCTGACGCGGGCCGGGTGCGCGTAGTGCGTGGGCACCAGGGTCAGCACCACGAAGATGAGGGTGACGATGATGTTGAAGACCGCCGGGGTCTGAAGCACGTAGAACATGAGAGCCACGATGTTCCAGGCCGCCGGGAAGCCCACGAAGTAGTAGTCGGTGGACTTCCACTGCTTGTTGGCGTAGCAGAACATCGACGAGCTCAGGATAAGGGCCATGAGCAGGCCCGCCACCGGCCTGGGGCCCATCGGCAGGGCCACGTACATGAAGACCGCCGGGATGAAGGTCCAGGTGAGGTAGTCGACGACGATGTCGACGATGCCGCCATCGAACCAGGGATGATCTCGGAGACCCGGGCGCGCCGGGCCAGGGTGCCGTCGACGCCGTCGACGACGAGGGCGACGAGCAGCCAGACCCACATCCAGGTGAACTCCCGGCGGGGGTGGATGGTGGCGAGCATGGCCAGGCTGGCCCACACCAGTCCCGACATGGTCAAGATGTGCACTGCCCAGGCGGCGACACGGGCCCGTGCCGGGTACTGCGCCGTCGACACAGACGTCCCCTCTCGGTGGATAACACTGACGGCGGGAAGTCTATGCGGTTCACAGCCCCGGCACCTATCCCCGGCGCCACTCTTGAGCGATCCCCGTCTCCCTCGGACCGCTCGAGGCGAGTGCGCCCCGTGCCTGCCGGTCAGGGGGCGCACTCAGCTGCCGGGCGCCGGAGAGGCGCGGGAGATGACTCACATGCTCACGTTGCGGAAGTCGAAGGGGTAGATCCCATGGGGTTCCAGTGGGCGATGAGGCGCGCACCGCAGGGCCGATCGTGGGCCCACAGCTCGCTGCTGATGACGACGCCGCCGCCCTCCAGCTCGCTGAGGTCGAGGCGGTGGTGGCCGTCAACGTAGTCGTCGGCCTGCTCCACGGGGTAGAGGGTCAGGTCCGACGCGGGGCTCGACAGGCCCGCCAGCTGCTCATCGAGGCCCGGCCAGGTCGTTGCCGGCCATGCCGTAGCGACTCGCCAGCTCGTTGACGTCACGGCGCGCGATGGCGGCGACGAACTCCTGGACCTCGGTGTAGATCCGCTGGCGCAGGTCCGCACTCCCCCAGGGCGCCGGGGTCGGCTCAGCCGCCTCAGCGGGCTCGGCAGGCTCAGCCGGCTCGTCCTCGGCGCTCGGCCGGTCCTCAGCGGCAGCCTCGGCCTGAGCGGTCTGGGCGCCCCAGTCTCCGCGGGCTCGAGCGGCCTGTCCGAGTTCTCCTGGCCCTGCGGATACTCGGCGGGGCCTGCTCAGCCTGGACCTCCCGGCACCGCGTGGTCCTCGAGCTCACCCTCAGGCGTTAAGGCGGTCCGCGCGGAGGTGACCTCAGCGCCGGAGGGCACCGGCACCTCGGGGCCGCCGCGTCGGCCACATCGGTAGCCTCGGCGACGTCGGCGACGTCCACCGGCCGGCGGCGCGCGCCGTCTCAGCGGTGTCCGCGACGGGCGGCACCGTCGCCTCGACGGGGGCAACGACCTCGGGGGCCTGCTTTGGCGCCGGCCCACCGGCCTCCTCGGAGAGGTCGAGGGTGACCTCATCGCCCTCGTGGCCGGCGGCGTCGGCCGGGGTCAGGAGAACTCAGAGCTGGTCGGGGGCGACGGTCTCACCGGTGGGCGCGGCTACAGGCTCACCACCGGCATGCTCGACGGCGGGGATCGCCACCGGCTCATAGGCGGACTCGGCCGTGCCGGAGGACTGGGCCACCTCGGTCGGCAGAGCCAGCTCAGGCTCGGCGGGCACGGCCGCTTCAGCGCCGTCCTCGACGACGTGCTCCGAGGCGGCGTCGGCGGGTCTGAGCCGTGGCGGCGGCGTGCCGGGCCCGGCGCGCGTTGTCGGCGGGCTCCGTGACGGGAGCCGGGACGGCGAGCGCGTCGGCACCGGCCTCAGCGCCGACCTCCTGGCTGGCCTCTGAGGTGCTCAGCACAGGGCTGCACCTCGGACTGCTGCTCCTCCTCGGGAGCGGTCAGGCTCTGCGGCATCTCAGCCATCGCGGGCGGCGTCACGGCCGGGGCGCTCACCTCACCGTCCACGAGGCCCCTGGTCCACGGGGAAGGGCTGGACAAGGAGGGTCTCCCCGTCAGCGCGGCGACCGGTTCGGTCTCGGCCGGCGCGACCGGCTGCCCGAGGGCATCAGGGGGTCTCAGCGGCCTCGGCCGGCGTGTGAGCGGTCTCCGCCGCGTGCCGGGCCTGGTGAGCTGCGGCCGGATCCACCGCCTCGGGGCGGGGGCCGGTGCGAGGATCTCAGGTCCTCGGCCTCGGTGGGCCAGACTCCTCGACCTGCGGGTCCTGCGCCTGGGCGAGGCCTCCTCGATGAGGGATCACCAGCGGGGCCCGGGCTGGGCTGCGGGATCGCCTGGGCGGGGAGCGTCCTCAGGGGACTGGGAAGCGGCGGGCTGCTCGACGTCGGCACCGGACTGGGCCGGGGCCGGCTCGGTCTCCTGCTGCGCGGGTGCAGCGAGACGGAGGGGCGTCGGCGGGCTCGCCGAGCAGCGTCGGCCCTCCGGCACCTCCGGCGCCTCGGAGGGCTCGGTGTTCTCGGGAGCCGGAGACTCCTCGGGAACCTGGGGCTCCTCAACCGGCTCGGGCGCCGTCGGGTCCTCGTCAGCGGCCTCGGCCGGGGACGGCTCCGCGACGGCCTCGGGCAGCGGGTCGTGGTTGAGGAACTGGCGCCGTTCCACGCCCACGCGAGTGAGCTGGCCGGCGAGGATCTCGGGGCGGCCAAGGTAGTCCCAAACCTCCCCGGGGCCCGAGCGCAGGCTCAGGGAGGGAGCGTCGAGGATGGCGACCCCGCCGTCGGGCAGGAAGCACAGGAACAGCCCGGTCATCTCGCCGGTGGTGGCGTCCCACAGGCGCACGGTGCCGTCCTCGGAGCCGGTGAGAATCCGGGTGCCGTCAGGGCTCCACTGCGCGTCGGTGACGCCAAAACGGTGGCCGGCCAGGGACAGGACGACCTTGCCGGAGACCTCGTCCCACGCGCACGACGCCGTCGTCGAAGCCGGCCAGCACCTTGGTGCCGTCGGGGCTCCAGGCGTAGGAGCGGACCATGGCGGCGTCGTCGCGCAGCGTCACTGAGCTCGCCGGAGGTGATGACGTCCCAGACGTGGGCGGCGCCGTCGGCGCTGCCGGTGACGACGCGGGCCCTCGAGTCCACGACGTCGCGCGCAGTTGCCGGTGTAGGTGTGGATGACCTCGCCGGTGGCGGCGTCCCAGATGCGGGCCGTCCCGTCCTGGGAGCCGGTCAGGGCGCGCTGGCCGTTGGGGCTCCAGGCGACCGAGGTAATCATGTCGCTGTGGCCCTCGAGGGTCAGGGAGGCGCTCGCCGCGGGCGGCGTCCCAGATCGCTGACGCGGTCGTCCCCCAGTCCGGTGAGGATGCGCTCGCTGTCCGGGCTCAGGCGATGTCGTTGACGTCGTCCTCCCCGGCAGTCAGGGCCTGGACGACGTCGCCGGTGGAGGCATCAGGATGAGGACGCGGGGCGAGAGGTGGGAGGAGGTGGCCAGGCGGGTGCCGTCCGGGCTCAGACGACCTCGCTCAGCTCCCGGGCACCGTTGTCGACGGTGAGGCGCGGCTGACCGGTGGCGGCGTCCCAGACGCGGTTGCCACCGATCTTGGCGCCGATGCTGAGCCTGGTGCCGTCGGGGCTCCAGGAGACGGTCTCCACGGGTTACCGGCCCCCAGGACGAGCTGGGTCTGGCCGGTGGCGGCGTCCCCAGACGCGCACGGTGTCATCGTGCGAGCCGGTGGCCACGCGGCTCGAGTCGGGCTCCAGGCCAGGGCGCAGGCCCACTGGTGGTGGCCGCGCAGACTGAGCAGCTCCCTCGCCGGTGGCGGCGTCCCAGATGTGGGCGGTGGTGCCGGAGATGTCGTCGGTGATGATGCGGCTGCCGTCAGGGGCTCCAGGAGACGACGCTGACCCAGCGGCGCTCGCGGCACGTGAGGCTGAGGACCTCCTCGCCGGTGGCGGCGTCCCAGACCCGGGGCTCGGCCGAGTCGAAGGCAGTGATGATGCGACGCGAGTCCGGGCTCCATGACAGGCCCGGTCATCAGCTCGATCAGGGCCGACGTGGGTCGGTCTGCCGTCGGGGCTCATGGTGGCGCCGCGCCCCACGAGGCCATGGGGCCCGCGCAGCAGCTCGGTGCCGGTGGTGACGTCCCAGACGCGGGCGGTGCCATCGTCGGAGGCGGTGGCCACGCGGGTCCCGTCCGGGCTCCGACACCGCAGTGAGGTGCTCGGTGTGCCCTGACAGTGCGCACCACCTGACCGCTGGCGGCGTCCCAGATGCGGGCCGAGGCGTCGTCGAGCTGGGTGAGGATGCGGGTGGAGTCGGGGCTCCAGGCCACCGCCCGCCCACGCCGGAGCCGCCGACCCCCAGGGTCAGCAGGTCGGCGCCGGTGGTCGCGTCCCAGACACGCACGCTGTGGTCCTCCGCCGCGGTGAGCAGCCGCGTCCATCGGGGCTCCAGGCCACCGCGCTGATGGACAGGCTGAGGGCCGGCCAGCGCGAACAGCTCGGTGCCGCGGTTCGCGTCCCAGACGCGGGCCCGTGCCGTCGTGCGATCCGGACAGGAGCCGCGTGCCGTCCGGGCTCCAGGCCACACCCACAGCGCGTCGAAGTGGCCGGCATACAGTGACACCTCACGAGGGTCGATCGTCGTCGAGGGTCTCTGAAGGCACAGTCATGGTTGAAGTCTAGAGATCTCTGCGAGGTATCTGCGGCATCTTGGGAGCCGATTGCGAGCAGTTACCTGAGTGATATCTGGCAGATCCGGGGCTGGAGGGCGCCACGCCGGGTGCGCGACACGCTGAGACGCCGCCTTCCGCACCACCGCGCCCGTTCGGGCGGGTGCGGGAGACGTTGCACCACCTGCCTCGGCCGGCGCGCCCTGCCGTCTTCGATATCTTCCTGAGACTCCCGGGGGTGGCGGGAATTGTCTCCGGGGCGGCCTCGATGTCAGTCAGGCGCCGCGCAGCCCGCCACCACCGCCTCACCGCAGCGTCGTCATGCCCATCGCGCCCAGGCCTCGGGCACTCCCACCTCCGCCGAGCCCGTCACCTCCCTGGCAGACAGCCTTTCCTCCGCCACGTCTCTCAGACCATCCCCTCTCTCCACCATCTCCGGGCCTGCCACCAACATTGACGGGACATTCCGCGCGGCCGGTGCGTGCCCTTCCGGGCGGGGGCGATCCTGCGCGATCGGGACAGGATTCCCGTCCCCGACGGCGTCGAACGTCCCCGTCCGGGACAGATGTCCCCGGCAGTAGAGGAATGTCTCGACAGCGAGCTCACGCAGCAGAGGTGGGCGCGCAGGCGACGCTCGGTCGCTCGGCGCCGTGGAGAACAGACCTCGAGGTTGTTGCCGTCGGGTCGAGGACGAAGGCCCCGTAGTAGCCGGGGTGGTGGTGCGAGCGCTCGCCGGGACCTCCGTTGTCGGTGCCGCCCGCCGCCAGGGCCGCCTCGTGGAAGGCGTCCACCTGCGCCGTCGACGACGCCGCCACGGCGATGTGGCAGGGAGTCAGGGTTCTCCCGCCGGGGCCAGCCCACAGGTCCGCGTGGACCGGGGCGTCCTCCAGCGCGCCGGGCGTCAGCCCCCCGAGTCCGGTGACGGGCCCGAACTCCATGACGACGCGGTAGCCCAGCGGCGCGAGCGCCGCCTCGTAGCAAAGGCCTTCGAGGGCCGCCGGATCACTGACACTCACAGGCGCGATCGATCATGCCTCCAGAGCTACCACTGGTTGATACACGGCGGGCGCATTGACAGGCTCCAGCCGTGACATCTTCCGCAGCCCCTCCTCGACTCCACGCCCATCCGATGCACGACATCCTCGGGTCGCGATCGACCACCGTGTAGGGCCTCGATCATACGCTTGGGAGCTCAGGTGGTGGGCATCATGATGTCAACCAGGTCCTCGACGCCTCCATCAGTCTGAGCTTCTCAGGACACGCAAACGCACGTGACCTGCATCTCGTCGAGTCTCGCGCGGACGATGAGACGGCGTCATCCTGATTCTGGCCGTCATCGGCTTCATCACGGCGTTCTACGTCGTCGCGGCCGACAGCAAGATGGGCGGGCAGTCCTCAGCGTGGTTCTGGCGGCATCTCCCTGTCCGTCTCGCTGACCATCGGTTGCCTCGTCACGTCGGGGCGTCCAGACCCGAGCATCTGGATCTGACCTCGTGAACGTCCTGCCGCCGTGGTGCTGCTTGCTTTCGGCAGCGACGCTCGACCAGCATCGTCAGACACCTGAGGATGGCGCGGTAGAGGCACGTCAGGAGGCACGCCGTCAGGGCACCAGGGGACGGACCGACAGGGGACATTCCACGCGGCCGGGTGCGTGTCACTCCGGGCGGGGCCATCCTGCGCGTCCGGGACGGATTCCCGTCCCCGACGGCGTCGAACGTCCCCGGCAGATGCGACCGTCGAGAATGTCCCCGATCGGCGGACGGGTCTCAGAACAGCGCCGGCAGGACGCCTCGACGTCGGCCCCGAGCTCAGCCAGGGTCCAGGACGAGGGACGCCCGGCACCGCCGTCGGAGAGCAGGTCACTGCCGGCCACGACGAGCGGGTCGCCGCCGGTGGTCCCCAGGCGCGCCACGGCGACGTCCTCGGCCTCGGCGGCCGCGGTGACAGCGGGCACGAGGCTCCTCGCGCACGGCGACGATCGCGCGGGCCCCGGACTCGGAGAACAGGGCGGTGAAGTCGTCACGCCCTCCTCCTGGATGGCGGTCAGGTCCACGCTGGCGCCGACGCCCGCAGCGCAGGCAGGAGTCCACGAGGGTCTGGATGAGGCCGCCGGTCGAGCAGTCGTGGGCGGCGCGCACCAGCGGCTCGCCGCCGGGGCCCTCCGCCTCGCTCAGGGCCAGCAGCACCCGCCCGAGCGCCATCTCCGCCTCGAGGGTCGACGCGCGGGGCAGCCCGCCGAGGTGGTCGTGGACCACGCGGGACCAGGCCGAGCCGTCGAGGCTCGTCGGCGGTGGTGCCCAGAGCCATGATGGCCAGGCCCTCCTCGTGCCAGCCCGAGGGGTTGGCACGGCGCACGTCGTCCATGACGCCCAGGACGCCGACGACGGGCGTGGGGTTGATCGAGGTCGATCTGCCCCTGACCTTGCCGTGGGAGTTGTGAGGGGAGACGTTGCCGCCGGTGACCGGCACGCCCATGACGGCGCAGGCGTCGGCCAGGCCGGTGATGGCCTCGACGAGCTGCCACATGGCGTCAGGGGTCCTCCGGCGAGCCGAAGTTGAGGGCGGTCGGTGACGGCCAGGGGCGAGGCGCCCACGGTGCACACGTTGCGGTAGGACTCGGCCAGGGGCCTGGGCGGCGCCGGTGGCGGGGTCGAGCTTGGTGAAGCGGCCGTTGGCGTCGGTGGAGATGGCCACGCCGCGGCCGGTGGCCTCATCGACGCGGATGACGCCGGCGTCGTCGGGCTGGCACAGGGCGGTGTCGCCACGCACGAAAGCAGTCGTACTGGTCGGTCACCCAGGCGGTGGAGGCCTGGTTGGGGCTGGTGACGACGGCGCGCACCTGCTCGGCCAGCTCGGTGGCGGACTCAGGGCAGGGCCAGGCGCTCAGTGGTGTCGGCGTTGAGCGCGTCCTGCCAGGCAGGGGCGGGCGTAGGGGCGCTCGTAGGGTGGGGCCCTCGTGGGCCACGGTGCGCGGGTCGACGTCGACGATCCGCTCCCCGAAGTGGTCGATGGTGAGGCGGCCCGAGCCGTTGACCTCCCCGATGACAGCGGCCTCGACGTCCCACTTGTCGATGACGGCCATGAACTCCTCGAGCTTGTCGGGCGCGACGACGGCCATCATGCGCTCCTGGGACTCGCTCGCGAGGATCTCCCCGGCGGTCAGGGTGGGGTCGCGCAGAGCACCTTCTCCAGGTCCACGTGCATGCCGCCGTCGCCGTTGGAGGCCAGCTCGGAGGTGGCGCAGGAGATGCCGGCGGCGCGGGTCCTGGATGCCGAGCACGGCCCGGCGCCGAGCAGGTCAGGCAGCACTCGATGAGGACCTTCTCCATGAAGGGTCGCCCACCTGGACGCTGGGGCGCTTGGCGGGCATGCCGTCCTCGAAGGACTCCGAGGCCAGGATGGAGGCCCCGCCGATGCCGTCCCCGCCGGTGCGGGCACCGAAAAGCACCACCTTGTTGCCGGCGCCGGTGGCGTTGGCCAGGTGGATGTCCTCGTGGCGCAGCACGCCCACGCACAGGGCGTTGACCAGCGGGGTTCTCCTGGTAGGAGGGTCGAACTCGGTCTCGCCGCCGATGTTGGGCAGGCCCAGGGAGTTGCCGTAGGGTGCCCACGCCGGCCACGACGCCGTGGACGACGCGCGCGGTGTCAGGGGTGGTCGACGGCGCCGAAGCGCAGCTGGTCCGTGACGGCCACGGGCCGCGCCCCATGGAGATGATGTCGCGCACGATGCCGCCCACGCCGGTGGCGGCCCCCTGGTGAGGGCTCGACATAGCTGGGGTGGTTGTGGGACTCGACCTTGTAGGTCACGGCCCAGCCGTCACCGATGTCGACGACGCCGGCGTTCTCCCCCATGCCCGACCAGGAGGTGCTCGCGCATCTCGGGGGTGGTCTTAGCGCCGAACTGGCGCAGGTGGATCTTGGAGGACTTGTAGGGAGCAGTGCTCGGACCACATGACCGAGTACATGGCCAGCTCGGCGTTGGTGGGGCGGCGCCCAGCAGCTCGTGGATGGACTCGTACTCGTCGGCCTGAGGCCCAGCTCCTTCAGGGCATCTCCCGCTCGGGCGTCGCGGCGGCGTCGGCGACGGTGTCGGGGTGGGCGGCGGGGATCATGGGCTCCGGACGCCATGGGGGCTCCTGGTTGACGAGGGTGCGGCCGGGCCAAGCCTACCCGCCCCACGGCACCTCACACCACGCCCCGCGGGACCGCTCCCCGCACCCCCGAGCACTCCACGCGAGCCCGATCGGCGCTCTGCGGAATCCAGCCAGAAGAATGCCGAAACAGCAACAAGACGCCACGCCCAGCCCAAAGTGCTGCGCCTCACAAGATTTCGGGGAAGATCATGGCATGAGAGACATCGACGTCGCCCCGCTGCCCCTGTCGCGCCCGAGAGCCACCTGGACGAGGTGGCCATCAAACGACTGCACACCAGCCTGACGGGGCCGAGGCCCTGCTGGAGGGCGCACCGTGTGGACGGTCACGCCGTCGGCAGCCGCCGGCTCGGGGCCCTGCAGGAGACGGTCGCCCCCTCGTGGGCTACTCCCTGGGCGCCGGCCTCAACGTGCGCTGGCTGACCCTGGACGCCCCCGAGGAGTTCACCCGGATCGCGGCCCGCCTGCACGCCGGCATCCACGGGGACCACGGCGACGGCGGCAAGCTCGGGGACAAGCAGCGCGACATCTACGAGCACGTCCTGGCCTCCAACGCGGAGAACATCGTCGAGGAGGTCCGCCCCGACGACGTCGTCATCCTGCAGACCCGCCCACGGCGGGCCTGGCCAAAGGCTCTCAAGGCGGCGGGCGCCACGGTCATCTGGCGCTGCCACGCCGGGGCCGAGGGCGCAGGCGAGGCCGCCGACTACGCCTGGGCCTTCCTGGACCGCTACCTGGAGGACGTGGACCTCGTCATCGTCTCCGCCCCGAGTACCGCCCGCCCTACATCGAGGCCGAGCGCTGCGCGGTCCTGGCTCCCTCCATCGACGCCGACTCCCCCAAGAACCGGGTCCTGGACCTGGACGAGGCCTGGTCGGTGGCGCGCCTGTCCGGGATCTTCGCCGGCGAGCCGCCCTTCGAGGCGGTGCCCTTCATGCGTCACGACGGGCGCGCCGACGCCTTCCGCGGCCTGGCCGACGACCCGGTCCTGGCCGGTGGTCCGGTGCCGCTGGGTGCCCGGGTCGTCACCAGGTCAACCGCTGGGACCGCCTCAAGGGCGGCCTGGGCTGGTGGAGGCCTTCGCCGAGAACATCGCCGTGCTGCCCGAGGACGCCCACCTGCTGCTGGTCGGTCCGACCCCCGACGGGCCCGAGTCGCAGGCCACCCTCACCCAGATCGTGGAGCGCTGCTCGGTGCTGCCGGAATCGGTCGCCTCGCGGATCCACGTGGCCGCGGTGAGCATGGAGGACCGGGAGGTCAACGCCACCGTCGTCAACGCCGTCCAGCGAGTCAGCTCGGTGGTCACCCAGCGCTCCCTCATCGAGGCCTTCGGACTGACCGTGGCCGAGGCGATGTGGAAGAAGGCCCCGGTGGTCGCCTCCGCGGTGGGCGGCATCCGCGACCAGATCGACGACGGCGTCGACGGCGTCCTGGTCGACCCGGCCGACGGTCTCGCCTGGGCGGAAGCCGTGCGCGACCTGCTGCTCTTCCCCGAGCGGGCCCAGGAGATGGGGCTGGCCGCCCACGAGTCCGTGCGCCGGGAGTTCCTGTCCAACCGGCACCTGCAGGACCTCCTGCAGATCGTGGCCGACCTGGTGGGCTGACGAGCCGACGACAAAGACCCCCAACAGGGCGTCAGTGTCCATGGCGCTGACGTAACTCCGCACAGATGCCACACGCCGCGGAACAACCGCAGAATTTCAACGATCTCCACTGGTCGCTTCGACGGCGATCTCGTTAATGTCAGCGCTGTGGACACCCGGCCGCTGAGCCTGAGCGACTCCCGTGAGGCACGGGCGGAGAGTCAGACGCCCTCACCCCGGCACTGGCAGCGACTTCCCCTGCCTGAACCTTCCAGCTCCCACACAGGGCCCGAGAGGTCATGCTTCGACGCCACCTCCAACGCCCAAGCACCCATGAGTACAAACATTCATTTGTGTTAGGTGTGGGGACGTCAACCGAGGAGGAGCGCGTGGGAGTACCAGAGGCGATCGACGTCGACTATGACGCTGCGGGCGTTGGCTGACGAGGAACCGTCGGGCGATCCTGCGCGTCATCCGTTCAGAACCGCAGCCCGTCGGCGCCGTCGCACAGAGCAGTTGGACTGTCACAGCAGACTGCCTCGCATCATCTCCGGACTCTTCAGAAGGCGGGGCTGGCGACCGTCACCACCGATCACACGCGCCGCCTGTACGCACTCAACACGGACGGGCTCGCGGCGGTGCGCTCCTACCTCGACGACTTCTGGCCCGAAGGCTGGCGGCCCTCAAGTCCGCTGTCGAGCAGCGAGAGGAGAAAGCAGCATGGCTGAGTTCAGGACTCCATCGAGATCGAGGCGCCCCCGCAGGCGGTCTTCGAGTACCTCACCACCAACAAGGGCATGACGGCGTGGATGGGGCGGTACGCCGATCTCGATCCGACGCCGGGCGGCCGGTTCGCGGTCGACATCGCCGGCTACCCCGTGCGGGGTGAGTACCTCGTGGTTGAGCCCTTCCAGCGTGTGGTGGTCTCGTGGGGATTCGCCGGCAGCGACGAGCTGCCCGCCGGCGCTTCCAAGGTCGAGTTCATCCTGACGCCGATCACTGGCGGCACACGTGTGGACCTGCGCCACCTCGACCTGCGGAGTCCGAGGTCCGCAGGGCACGCTACGGCTGGGCCGCTTCATGCCCCGCCTCAAGGTCGCCGGTGCGGGAGGACGCCGGACCCGGACCACTGGCAGCCCTGACCGACTGACCGCCAACGGGAGACGAAGCGATGGCATCCGCGCACGCGAGCAGCACCACCTCGTTCAGCGCGTCCGCGCGCTGGTCGATGACGAACCGGATGTGCGCGAGGGTCTCCATGTTCGGAGCCGCGCGATCATGGTCAACGACAAGATGATCGTCAGCGCCGGAAGACCGGGGACCTCCTGGGTGCGCGTCGCCGCGGACCGCCACGAAACGCTCCTGGGCGAGACCGGGCGCCGAGCAGGCCCACATGGGCGCCGGGCGAGCATGGGGAGCCCGGATGGATCACCCGTCGCACCGAGGCCATCGCCGACGACGGCCGCCTCACCTTCTGGGTTGACGTCGCGATGCGCCACAACCGCGCCATCACTGGCGGGCAATCGGGAAGCGACGAATCACGAGCACCTTCCAGGACTGCCGACAGCCCTTTTCGAGTTCTTCGCCGACCTGGCGCAGGACAACTCGAGAGGACTTCTGGGAACGCCAACAGGCAGCGTTGGCAGCGGGACGTGAAAAGCCCCTCATGAGTGCACTGGTTGACGAGCTTTCCGGAGAGTTCGGTCCTGCGCATGTTCCGCCCCAACCGTGACCTGCGTTTCGCCCGCGACAAAGTCCTACAAGCTCTGGACAGGCGCTACCAGCACCCCTCAGGCCACTGGCGGAATCGGCTACTACTCAGTGTGTCGACCACCGGTATCACCACCGGCTACGGAGCCATGCGGATGACCGCCGACCAACTTCGCCGCTTCAGGGGGCGCCATCGATGCCGACATCAGCGGAATCCGCTGAGAGCTCACCCAAGAGCTCGCCCTGCACAGGGGCTGCCGTCTCACCCGGCGCCGACCAGCCATGCTGAAAAACGCACCGCGAGCTGGGTCGACCGAGCCACGCATCGACTTCCTCAGATGGAAAGGGGCCGCGGTCGTTCAGGACTGGCCCATCGACGCGGATGCACACTCCCCAGGTGCACGAAGGATTCGAGGACACCTGGGCCGCCGTCGAGCCTCTCGGGCATGACTCGACGAGCGTCACACAGCGACACCATGAACCACCTCATTGAGGAGCAGCACGCGACGCACTGACAACAAGACCACATCCGACCATACGCCTTACGTGTCGCCACCGCCTATCACGAGGCATGGACCAGCGACGACCTCGACAAGGCGATGAGCTTTCATGACCGACGACGTCGTCGTGCATGCACCGAGGAAAGATCAGCAGCAGGAGGGTACCGGGCGTACCTCGGCGGGTTCATGGAGGTCATGGAAGGGTGCCGCCGCACGCCATTCGGTGACGACAGCACTGCTGTGCTCTACTTCCCCACCCCTCAACCCGCTCCGCCCCAGTTGGAGGTGCTTTCTCGTTGAGTCAGGGTTGATCAAGGAGAGCCATGTCGTTTTCGATCGACTGTCTTACGCTCCCACCCACAGAGTCCCAGTAAACGTCTCATACACGGCGGGCGATTCGCACTCAGCGAGCGACTCACGCTTGCCGCACGCGCCTGCTCCTCGGAGCCGCCGACAGCGCGCGTGCTGGAGGGCCGGCCGGGGACTTCATCACATCGCGGGCGCGAGTTATCCACAGGTCGTGTCCACAGGCTTGTGCATGGCTGTGGGGGTTTGTGGGATGTCGCCATTCCACCTGTGCACAACGCCCCCTCAGTACCACCGTCCCCGGGCGAGCGCCCTCTGCGGCAGCGCCCCGCATAGGCCGCCACGCACCTTGACACGACATCCCTGGACACCGAGTTTTGGCTGAAAATCCGGGATAATCATCAATCAGTCGCGCTCGCTCCTCTCGAGTCATCGAGGCGAGGCCCCCGACAGCTGCCACAGCATTCCTCATCGCCATGCAACGGCGCGGTGCGACCAGGTCCGCCGAGCGAGGGCGACAGTTCTCTCACGAGTTCTGCACAGGCTCGAAGCGGATCTGTGGATAACGCGACGGGGAATGACTCGGCACCCACCTCTGACGGCTGTCAGAGGTGGGTGCCGGATACGGGGTCGTCAGACGGCCAGCAGCGAGTCGATGGCGGAGCGGAAGACTCCCAGGCCGTCGGTCCCGGTGCGCGGGCGGCCTGCGAGCAGGACCGAGAGCCGGGCTCGACGGCGTGCTCGGGGTGGGGCAGCCAGGTCCGACGACGTTGCCGCGCTCGTTGCGCACGCCGGCGATGTCCGGAGCCGAGCCGTTGGGGTTGCCACGTAGCGGAAGACGAGCAGAGTCCCTCCCCTCAGAGGCGGTCGGGCTCCTCGGGCGAGGCGATGAGATTGCCCTCGCCGTTTCTTCATGGGAA
>BNJU01003911.1_pt1 | contig 35062 bp, 33 predicted proteins | sample 8539281 | NCBI WGS metagenome assembly BNJU01 (sample SAMD00202456, study PRJDB9452) | human saliva metagenome | isolation source: human saliva | place: Japan
CATTTCCTTTCATGGAATCCAATTGCTTTGCCTTCCCAGACTTCCATTGCCCTACTTTCTTTGGTGAATTGAACTTTGAATAGGGATAAAAGAAAAATATGTAGTAAGTTTTTAGGTGTGCGAATAAGTCCCTATCACTTACTACATTTTTCTTTTATATACCCGAAAGGAATGGTTTTCGTTAATTCTGTGTCTGTATGTCGTATAGCTTTAATAGAAGATGCGAGGTTATTCATTAAATAAAGATATGACTAAGACGCTCATCTTCCTATTTTATTATCATTCTGAAACACAGAAAACCTTTTTCATTTTGATACTTCAAAAACCGCAGATAGGGCTCAAAAATCTTTTACATTATTTCAAGTAAACCATCTATAAATAAGGTTGAAATCACGTATAAAAAGTGAGTTCATAACCTGCAGGAAATCAATTATTTATAAAGTAGTAAAGTAAAAAGGTGCTAATCGTACTTCAAAAGGGCGTTAGTAAGGGGCTTAAAGGGCATCTTTTGCAGGTCAATTAAGCGTCTTTTAGAAGCCAAAAGAGCATGTGTTGGTTTTGAATAATATAAAAATAGTTTACAAACATCAGAAGTATGGGAATAAAGGATATTGTCTTTTTGAAGGTAAATAAATGACGCTTACGTTTACTTTCGGGTAAGGCTTTAATTATTGTGACGTCTTAACTCTTGCGCTACGCAAGAAATACTTACGTCACGAAAAATAATTTTTGGTTTATTTGGAAATGAGAAACTTATTCCTTACCTTTTGCAAAGTAGTATATATCAACTACATCAATAACTTAGCTTAGTTGCTTTTTAGCAGTTACAATATATTACAATTATGGGAACAGACGCATAACTACATACCTTTTTATATACCGATAATCATACATGAAATAGTGGGATTTTTAAGGACATATATATCAAATACATGTTCTTTTCCTTGCATCACTTTGTTCTATACTTAGTATAATATTAATGCTTGTGAGCAATGAGACTTATACGCTTATTGCCTTAGTTGTCTTATGCCTTGGGTTGATAATTTTATTATATGGAATCCTCAGGGGTATAAATAAAATTGTATTAGATAATTCTTCAGAAGATTATCGGCGCATCTCTTCCTTCTGTATATTTCAGTCACATGATGAGGGTAAAATCAACGTTTGAATCTTTTCGGATGATACAATGTAAGCGTTTGTTTCTTACGACATACCCTATAATTTCAAATGGACCGGAAGTATTCGCCCCAAGTTGTCATCTACATCACAAATCATAGAAGACATTGTCTTTCATGATGATGAAAAGAAATGGGATGAAGCAAAGATAAAGTTCAAACATCCCCTTAAATATAATGAGAGTACAGTTATTCATATAAAGACTGAGAATGATGATCCTGACCACAAGGCACAACCGTGGATTAGCTGTAAACTGGACTCTCCTATAGATATGATGACTTTCCGAGTTCTGTTATCATACAAAGATGCAAACTTTAATAAACCAGCAATACTTGAATACAAGGAACTGAATACACAGATTGATGGTGACTATAAAGCCTTAGAGTGTGTTCCTTTTGACATGGGAAACAAAAATGTATTCTTATTGTTGTGCTAATCCGCAGCCTGGTCGTATATACAGATTACGATGGGAGAGGTAAAAGAATCATATTATTAATCAAGAATATCAGAATAGATTCTGATTATTTGTAGGCTTTTAAGCTAAAAGTTATAATCCTCTCAAAGATTGAAAAGACCATTCTTGTCCTCAATATTGAGTACATAGAATGGTCTTTTTATTAGATTATTTCAAATTATATAATCATTAGAATGATTATTACAGTTTGTTGTGTCCCTTTTCTTTTTCCAATAACCAAGCTTTTCAGGCTGTTCCTCCTGCATATCCTCCCTAATTCTCCATTGCTTGCCACAACTCTATGGCAGGAATGATGATCATTAATGGATTGTGGTGATTGGCATTACCCACAGCACGAGCAGCTTTGTTTTTGCCGATACGTCTTGCTAATTCAGCGTAAGAAAGCGTTTCTCCGTATGGAATTTGCTGTAAACCTTCCCATGCGAGTAGCTGAAAGGGAGTGCCTTTTAATCGTATAGGGAGGTTAAAAGTCTTGCGCTTTTGAGTGAAATATTCCGTTAGCTGACGGCAAGCCTCAGTCAGTAACACACTGTTCAGTTCCTTGTCTTCCTCCCACATTGTTATCATTTGTTCGTCAATCGTGTCTTCCCATTGACAATAAACGATAGCATCTTCTTCCTCGGCAAGTAATATGTTGCCGAGGGGTGATGAGTAACGACAGAAGTGCATAGATTATTCCTCTACAATCTCAGCGTCTTCAATATTATCTGTAACCAGCTTGTCGCCTGTCACAATCTTAGCTTCTTCAGCCTTCTCGTAAGATTTGCGGACAAGATACATACGGATAATCAAGATGAATTCTAAGACGCCATAGTACATAAATGCCCATCCAAGAACTAATAATGGGAGTTGTGCAGTCTCTATTGGCTTACTAATCAACAGAATGGCTATCGCCAAGATGACTGTTGGGAAGAGCCACATATAGACCGGAACACGAGCGTACTGACGTGAACGAGCGAGGTTCATAAACTGATTGACAGCACCGAGAATCAGTAATGCTGCAAGGATATAAACCACCCATGTGATGAATGTGTTGGGCATGACGGCAAGGATGATACCCAAAGCAATACTGCCGACACCCGCAATAGGGAAGGAAGGCGACTTGAGATTTTCTTCTTCCTGCTCTCCTTCTTGCTGTTCAGCCTTCGCTGTTTTCTTTGCTACTTTCTCCTTTTCAAAATAGTAAGCGATGCAAGAAACCAATCCAGAGAGTAGGAAGAGTATACCCACGGTGATGGTCATCCACGTCATAGTTTCCTCACGATATCTTACGAGGAGGAAACCTGTCACTAATACGATAATAGCCCTTATGGCTGATATTTGAAGTACTTTCATGGATGCAAAAATACAAAATAATCTCTATTCCAGTGTTTTACTCCCTGACTTTTTATTATTTTTGCAATAAGAAATGATGAAGTTATGACATTATTATATCTTTGTAAGGCATGGTGAGACGGTGGATAATGCCAATCATATTATGCAGGGACAGACACAGGGAGAACTGAATGAGCATGGCATCAAGCAGGCTGAAGAACTTGCAGATCGTTTAAAAGATGAACCGATAGATGCCTTTGTTTCAAGTGATTTGCAGCGTAGTATTCATACCTGTGAGCTGATAGCTCGACCTCATGAGAAGGCTGTTACGACTACTCCCTTGCTTCGTGAACGTGATTGGGGTTCGTTTACAGGGAAGCATATTCCCAGTTTGGCAAATCTAAATGACCCTTCTTTATGGCCTGATGACATCGAAAGCTTAGATGCGTTAAAGGCTCGTGCCAAAGAGTTTCTCACATGGTTAAAGGAAGAATATCCAGAAAAGAAAAGTGCTTGCCGTAGGACATGGTATTATTAATAAAGCCATTCAAAGCGTTTACTTTGATAAGCCGATGAATGAGCTGAAGCCAATGGGGAATGCTGAGGTTAGGATGATTGAGCTATAAGGCTTATTAGCCCTATAAGCCTAATTAGCCTTATTGCGCCCGATACCAAAAAGCGAAGAGGAACTTCACATCACGTGAAATTCCTCTCCTTCATTTAAATAACTCTCTTTGTTACATCTCTAATTTGGTCTGAATGCAGTCTTACTCATTGGTTTGCTAACTGCTAAAACAATCTTTAATACCTTTAATTCGTCTAATATCTTTTATAATCTTTTAAACCTTAATGCTAGTATTTAAACCTGATTGAATCAATGTCTTTTTATTATATCTTAATGTCGTTATCTATGTCCTCCGAAGGAACTTCCTCCGTTTGAGTTGTTACTGCTACCTGAACGGCTTCCGCCGAATGTTGCGCCACCTCCACCGAAGCTGCTGCTTGGTGAGCTGAATGAGCGACTTGGCTCATAGCTTCTTGTTGCGCCACCATAGTTTCTACTTCCACCAAAGTTGCCACCGTAGTTTGGTTGAGTAACCGTTGTTCGTGTCGAACTCTCTCGTGGTGCGTAGTACTGGTTGTTACGTGGTCCATCAAAGTTTCCGCGTTGCTGGTTGCCGAAGCTGCGTGGGCGGTCGTTCTGATAGGTAGGACCATTGTTATAATAGTAGTTTCCTCCTCTATTGTAATCGCCACGTATGTAGCTATCTCTCATACCGTATCGACTGTTATATTCTCTGCCGTAGAAGAGTTCTCTACCGTTATACCAACTTCTTCCGCCATTCATTCGCCAGCTATGGGCTCCGTTATAAACGTTGTAGAACGATGGTCGTCCGAAGTAATAATAGTCGCGGCGTGGGTAACGGGCATAAATGCCAAATCTCCAGTAACCTGCGTCCCATCTCAGTGGGCGGTAGAAATATACTGCATCAACGTATGCACGATATTGCCAATCATATAGGATATAGCTCAAATCTGCGTTTCGATGTGACCAATATATTCCATAGAGGTCGTCTACCGTATTGACATTCATGAGGTAATCCAGTTGATTTCGTAGGCTGCCCTCATATTGTGCCTCTGTCAGATTTAAACTGTAAGCCATCTTATCTGTTAGAAAGAGTGCTTGTACTCGAGCCTTTGCTCATAACTCATTGCGCTTGTTGATGCGCCGATAACTATGAGCGATGCGATGAGGGTTAGTACTATCTTTCTCATAATCGTTATCTTTTTATGTTATTATTTAAGTTTCGGTTGAGCTTGAAAAGCATTTCCTAACTTTCATGATGCAAAGGAACGAAGAAAAAGACATCTGAAAAAGGATTTTCCCCTATACAGTGGGGGATTTTTCCCTAAACTTGTGTTTGATACGATATAATGTCCCTAAAATCTCACCTTATTTATATACAGTTAGTTTTAGTTTTATGTTGCTGTCACTTTTAACAATTCGTGTAGTCGATTGGAAATTAAATGATTACATACTGAAAGGAGATGATAGGAATGACAGGAAAGTTAGTTTTGGTGGATTCTATTTGTAAGCTTATGGCGTATGTGAAATTATATTTCTTGAGTAATGCTTTTTGCCAATCTTTGGTATTTTTGTTCTTTCTCTATGACTTAAATTACTTCGAATGTGAGCTTTACAAGTTTTTCTTTTAAATTATATCATATCTAATATAAAAATACGATTTATTAATGATTTATATGCGTTCGACTATAAAACAGGGCATAAAGCATTGTGGATACTGACTCAATAAACAGCTAATCTGATGATGAGGAGAGGGGACGGATGGTGTTGTCTTGCTTGGTAATGTTAGGGGGCGTAATCATTTTTGTCCGAATTTTTCACATACTGATTTTATAAAGACCACCAAACGGCTTGCAAAAGATGCTCTTTTGGCTTGCAAAAGGTGCCCTTTTGAGGTCTTATTAACGCCCCTTTAGAGTCCAATTAAGCACCTTTTAAAACCTTCTTTTGCAACTATTTGATTACAAATGACTTACGTAGATGCTAAAACAATATGCTTTTATGTCTTTTTCTTACTTTTCCTTCGAATATTTTGTCAATATATTTCCTTGTCTTTTCAGGTTAAATCTTACACAGAGACACGGAGCTAACGGAGGTCTTATTTAGAGATACGTAGTCTATCGAGTGGTATCAATGCAGAATAGAGGAGGTGAGGACTGTTTTTATTCACTTTTCTATTTGAATTCAAACAAGTTGCGTTTACTTGCAGAGGGATTAAGTTTGCTGGTCATCTTTTTTTTATTATCTTTGTAGCTGGTATTAACTTTATAATGATGAAGAAGTTATTTTCAACCTTGGTTGTCCTATTGATGACATCAACGATGCAGGCTCAGTATCAAGAGCCAGTACGACGTGACACGTCAAGGTTGCAGCCATTAAAAGGCTTAGAATATAAGGTAGAAATGCAGGGGAGCCTTTCAAAGGACAAGACCCCACTTTGGCTCAATGCCAATAAGTATGGACTCAGTTCGCTGGAGACGGCGAACGGCTATCTGCGTGGGGGCATAGAACGCCCAATAGCGACGGATGAAGGGCAGAAGTTCGGCTTAGGCTATGGGTTAGACGTTGCTTTACCTATCAACTATACCAGTAAGGCTGTTATCCAGCAGGCATACGTGGAAGGACGATGGTGGCACGGAACACTGACCATTGGAGCCAAGGAACAGCCGATGGAACTGAAGAACAATGAACTCAGTTCTGGCTCGCAGACCTTGGGCATCAATGCTCGTCCTATTCCGCAGGTGCGTTTGGCATTGCCAGACTATTGGACACTACCCTTTGCGAATGGCTGGTTGCACCTCAAAGGACACATCGCCTACGGAATGATGACCGACCAAAATTGGCAACATGATTTCACGGCTAAGCAGTCGAAATATACCGACCGCGCTCTCTTTCATTCTAAGGCAGGCTATCTGAAGTTGGGCAATGATGAGGTGTTCTGTCCGTGGTCGTTGGAGATGGGATTAGAGATGGTTAGTATTTTTGGTGGAACCTCTTATCTCCCTGATGGTCATGGTGCAATGAGAACCATAGAGAATGGCAAAGGATTGAGTGCCTATTGGAACGCTTTTCTCCCTGGTGGTGCTGATAATGGTGAGACAACTTATCAGAATGTGCAGGGCGACCAGTTAGGCAGTTGGGTGATGCGTTTCAACTATGATGGCGACTGGCATGGCTTTTCACTCTATGCCGATAAGTTTTTTGAGGACCATTCAGCCATGCTTCAGCTTGACTATGACGGTTATGGTGAGGGCAGCGAGTGGCAAGAGAAGAAGCAACGTCGCTATCTGATTTATGATTTCAAGGACTGGCTATTAGGTTTTGAATATCGTTATAAGCCTGACAATTGGTTGAACACTCTTGTCGTTGAATATCTTTATTCAAAGTATCAGAGTGGTCCGATTTACCATGATCATACCATAACGATAGCCGACCATATAGGAGGAAAGGACAACTACTATAACCATTATATTCTCCCAGGTTTCCAACATTGGGGACAAGGCATTGGTAATCCGCTTTATCGTTCGCCAATTTATAATGAAGATGGGACTATCTACTTTAAGGACAACCGTTTCGTGGGTTTCCATGTAGGTTTAGGTGGTCATCCTTCAGAGTATTTCAAGTGGCGTTTCCTCGGTACATGGCAGGAGGGATTGGGTACCCTATGAACAGCCTTACACGAAGAAACGACACAACGTGAGTCTGATGGGAGAGGCAACTTACACACTGCAAGGACAGAAACTTCCAATGTGGATGAGAGGCGTTGATGTCCGAATGGGCATCGGAGCCGACTTCGGTTCAGTACTCGGTGGCAACAACTATGGTATGCAGTTGACTATTTCGAAGCGAGGTTTATTAGGAAAGAAATAGCCTTTTTTTATTGTGAAAGAAGAACAAAACAGAATATGAAAAAGAATAAAGATATTATCCTTTGTCTTGCCTCTACTGGCACTCCTCTTCTCCTCTTGTACGTTGGAAACGGACAATGATGCAGGAAGCATGGAGGGTATGTGGCATCTTGTGAAGATCGAATCAATGACATCCGTTGCGAGTGAAGATTTGAGTGAGCAGGTTGTCTTCTGGTCTTTTCAGTCAAAACTCTTACAAATGGAAGATAAAACGGGACAGCATTATAGCTATCTCTATCGTTTCCGTATTAATAATGACCAACTTACGTTGACTGCTCCTTATCAGTTTGATCGTGAGAATGGCGACCGACCACTCACCGCTTATGAATCAACATTAGGGCTATATGGTATTAAAAGTATCACGCCAGTGTTTCGAATTGAAAAGATAGACAGACGAACGATGATATTGAATGATGGGGCAGTAAGGCTCTACTTTGATAAATTCTAAATGGTAGTCACCGATTGAACCTTGTCGATGTCATGTGAATCATTATTATCTTAGGATTCTTATCTTGATATTCATGGCAGGTTTTGTCCCTTTATAAGCAATGTGTTGATGCTTAACACATGATGTGCGGAGGCTTAGCACCATTGGTGCGGGGCGTAAGCACATAACAAAGTGATACGGTGTGAAAGCTATGCAGAAGGACAGTCGTTGTTTAAGATGACGTTTTTGTACTTTATGGCTACAAAATAATAAAAGGCAGGTGTTAGCCTGCCTTTTGTGTATATATTAATAACGCTTCTTTGCTTTTTAGTCTCTTACCTTCTTACTTCCTCTTTATTCAGTGAAAGGGAGTCCGCCCTTTCTTCTTATAAAGACATCGAGTGTATAGTGGAAGGCGATATAGATAATAATATCAATCGCAATAATCCATGTCACAAGAAGATGATTGAAGAGAGAGAGGTTGATGAGGATAAAGATTATCGACAGCGCAACAATACTAATCAATGCCTGATGCTGTGTCATTCCTGCACGCATCAGCTTATGATGAATATGGTTCTTGTCGGCTCTGAAAAGCGGTTTGCGGTGTAGGATTCGTACGATGATAACTCTGAATACATCGAAGGTCGGTACGAGGAGTAAAGTCACGGAAAGGAGTGTTGCACCCTTCTGGTAAGGCATGACATACGGGTTATACATACAGAACTTAATCAGTAGTACGCCAAGAATATAGCCGAGTGTCAGACTACCAGAGTCGCCCATGAATATCTTTTGGTTCTTTTCCTGTTTTCCCCAGATGTTATGGTAAAGGAAAGGAATCAGTACGCCCATCAATCCCGCAATAAGGATGCAGTAAATCCATATCTGTTCACGTTGGAAGATATAGAAAAGACCGCATAACGCAATGAGTGTAAGGCTTGCAGAGAGTCCATCAATACCATCTATCAGATTGATAGCATTCATGATAAATACCAGTACACCAATGGTTAAGATTGTTCCTACAAGTGGTGGAATCTCATAGATGCCTAAGAATCCATAAAGGTTATTGATGTAAAGATAGGACATAGGGAGCAGACTGGCAACGACAATCTGCATGAGAAGTTTTACCCATGCTCTCACACCAAAGATGTCGTCAATTACTCCTGTTATATAGATAATAGTAATACCCACGCCAAAGAAGATGCTCCATGGACTGACGCCAATTTTGTTGCCTTTGCTTGTATAGACCCACGCCAATAGAGCTACGATGGTAGCAATCAGCATGCTGGGCATAAAAGATACGCCCCCTAAACGAGGAACAGCATTCTTGTGTACTTTCCTGGCATCGGGTGTATCATATAGTTTTCTCTTTTTACAAAACGAGAGAATCTGTGGAATCATAATGAATCCACAAATGGCACTCATGGCAAATGCAAAAAGACTGATTAAAGTATATGTCGACATTTTGCTTGTATTCTTGTGCTTAATAAAACTCAATAATTGTAATAATATTGTATTCGAGCATCAGAAAAAGCATAATTATTATCCTCTAATAATTGATTTTATGAAATCTTCTTACTATGAATGGTTATTTGTTATTTTTCTTTTTGTAAATTTGTAGCTAAAGAATACGAATAGAGTCGTTGTTTGCTTTCGGCATTAATCGATTTTATTTAAGTATTTTTTTGTTAAATAATCCTTGAGACCGACGTATGGAACGTATTGACATATCAGTTTTTAATGGCTGTTTATAAGAAAGATAATCCTGCTTTCCTTCGTGAAAGTTTAGAGAGTATCTTCTCTCAGACTGTAGAGGCTGCTGAGGTCGTTTTGTTAGAGGATGGCCCTTTGACGGAAGCTTTGTATGACGTAATAAAGTCTTTCGTTTCAAGATATCCGACTTTGAAAGTGGTGTCATATCCTGAAAATAGGGGATTGGGCAAGACCTTAAATGATGGCTTACTGCTTTGTAAATACGATATTGTGGCACGTATGGATGCTGACGATATCTGTAAACCGAATAGGTTAGAGATAGAGTATAATTGGCTTCAAGCGCATGAGGACTATGATGTAATAGGCTCTTGGATAGATGAGTTTACAGATGATAAGACGCAGGTTAAGTCGATAAGAAAAGTACCTGAAAAGTATGATGAGATACAGAAATATGCTCAATATAGATGTCCTATAAACCATCCGACAGCTATGTATAGAAAGGCAGCTGTGTTGGCAGTAGGCGGTTATCTCGCAGAATATTTCCCTGAAGATTATTTCCTTTGGTTGCGAATGCTAAAGAATGGGAGTAAGTTTTATAATATTCAGGAGTCTTTGTTATGGTTCCGTTATTCGGAGGAGACGGTGGCAAGAAGAGGTGGCTGGACTTATGCTTGTGATGAAGTGCGTATCTTGGTACGGATGCTAAAGATGGGTTATATTCCTTTCCATGTTTTTTGTCAAAGTGTAGTTATCCGATTTACCACTCGTGTTATGCCTTTACCTATCCGTCAGCGGTTGTATAATCTGATAAGGAAAACATAGTTTTAGCATTGTTGAAGTAGCTAAGAAATGTCGGTGTTATCTATCAAGAGTTGATACAATAAAATAGCTAAGATTACGTTTCTATTCTTATATCGTAGTTAATTGTTAAAGATAAATACAGAATAAAAATATAGTTTCAATGGAAGACAATAAGAAAGAGAATGTTGCAGTAGTTTCCTTTCTCAAAAAACTCAAGCGTGACTTGTTACGATACGTTATCGTTTTTGTCGTTGCGTTGGTAGGATCAATCTTAGTGATTTTACCTGTTCCACGCTATTATAAATGCGATATATCGCTTGCCCCAGAGATGGATAATACTGAGGGAGGGGGTAAGTTGAGTTCTATTGCGTCTTCCTTTGGTGTAGATCTTGGCGATATGGCTTCTGCTAATGCCTTGCAGCCAAGTCTTTATCCAGACCTGATGAAGTCTAATGAGTTTATTAAGAGTCTGCTACCGATTCCTGTAGCGACAAAAGATGGTTCGTTAAAGACTACTTACTATGATTATCTTTATAATCATCAGAAAGAGTCACCATACGCTAAAGCGATTGGATGGATTGGTAAGAAGTTTGGTGAGAAGGACAGTCTTACAAGCAAAGCAGACTCTATTAATCCGTTTATGCTTAATAAAAAGCAAGACGAAATCTTCACAAATATAAAGAATAGTATTGCCTGTGATATCGATATCAAGACGGGATTGATAACGATTTCAGTGGAAGATCAAGATCCATTGATTAGTGCTACGATTGCCGATTCGGTACGAGCTAAGTTGCAGGACTTCATCACTAACTATAAAACTAACAAGATGAAGAACGACGTGAAGTATTATACAAAGTTGGTAGCAGAGGCGAAGACGAAGTATGAGAACGCACGTCAGAAGTATGCAACCTTCTCTGATGCCAACCAAGATGTTATTTTGCAAGAGCTTCAGTCACAACGTGATGACTTGGAGAATGATATGCAGTTGAAGTTTAATGCTTATAGTGCATTGAGCACTCAGCTACAGAATGCACAAGCAAAGTTGCAGGAACATACCCCTTCTTTTACAATAGTTCAGAGTGCGTCTGTACCTGTTAAGCCTGCTGGACCCAAACGAATGGCGTTTGTCTTTATCGTTGTTTTCCTAAGCCTGATGGTTACATTCGTTATTTGTAACTTCTCGTTGTTGTTTGGTGGAGCAAAGGGCGAATAGTTGATGATTACAGTTAAGGATATCATAACGCGTATAAACTCATCTTCCATATCACGAAGAATGGGGCAAGGACTGGTGTGGTCGTTCACTGGAACGGCTTTAGCAAAGTTCCTTACCTTAGTTGTTGGTATCATCTGTGCCCATATTTTGCAGAAAGAAGCATACGGAGAGTTCTCTATGGTGCGCTCTACAATTAATATGTTTATTGTGCTTGGCTCAGCAGGATTAGGTGTAACGTCAACCAAATATATTGCAGAATACAGGGAGAATCAGGCTGATAAGATTCCTGCTGTCTATGCAGCGACGAACTACTTTGGACTTTTAATGGCTATCATAACGGCAATTCTGATACTGTTAGGTGCACCGTTCATTGCCAATAACATTCTTCACCATCCAAGTATCGTATTACCTGTAAGGGTAGGAGCGGTCTTGTTGTTCTTTTCTATCATCAATGGCGTACAAAACGGAGCTTTTGATGGGCTTTGAAAAACTTCAGCAATCGCTATCAATACATTGTTAGGAAGTGTCTTAGAGTCGGTATTGACAATCCTTTGGAGCATATTATTTTGGTGTTAATGGAGCCATTCTTGGTTTCGGAATGGGATTCATCTTGATTTTTTTGTTATGAATCATCTTTCTATCAATAAGAACTTTTCAGCTATTCATATAAAGAAGTTAGCATAAAAGAAACTTCATCTAAAGGACTTTCTATCTTATATACTTATAGCCTTCCAGCAGCTTTGTCGGCACTGCTTATCACCCCTTCGTTCTGGTTGATACGCTCAATACTTGTGCGTGCAGAGGGCTTTCAGGAGCTTGCAGTCTTCGAAGCGGCTGATCAGTGGAAAGTTATTATCTTGTTTGTTCCCACAGCCTTCAGTCAGATAGTTTTGCCAATCCTATCCAGTTTACATAAGGAAAAGACCTCCTTTGTCTCTACTTTGAAGTATAATATGCTGATAGTAGGTGTTACGGCACTGTTACTTTCTATCGGAGTGATGCTCTTTGGCGGTTTTATCATGCGACTATACGGTGCAACTTATGACAATTCCGTACCTGTACAGATACTTGCAATCTCAACAATATTCTCTGCTTTAGCTAATGTTCTTGAGATGGCTGTATATAGTCTTGGTAAGATGTGGCAATGTTTTGCCATCAATATTGTCTGGGCTTTGCTGATGGTAGGATGCTCTTACTATCTTTGTATGAGAGGCGAAGGGGCTAATGGCTTGTCAATGGCTGTATTGATCTCATACGTTGTGTCCTTCCTTATGTTCTTGGTGTACACAATTATCGTTGTTAGGAAGGAGGTAAAGTGATGTCAGAGAAGGTTCGTTATATCATATTTGCACTCTTTCTTTTCCTTACCCAGATACTGGGTACGGGCATTGTTCCAATGGGATTGTTCGCCCTTTCGCTGTTAATGATATTCTCACCTACCACCTTTCTTCGTAGTCTGAGATACACCCCCATCTTCTTTTTATTCATCTGTCTCTCCTTAGGAGTCGGAGTTTATTTCGCCTTATGCGATGGTTTAAAACCTTGGAATATAGCTTATTGGGGACAATTCTACTTCCTTTGTATTCTCCTCTTGGGTGTTAAGGATAAGAAGTCGTGCTTGGAAGCATTGCGCATCTTCGTTTTTATCATCTTTTTTCTTGACTTTGGAACGAATCTCTTGTTCCTTGTCGGTGTGAATGTGCCCTGGACAGAACTGCCCCCAGTGCGCCCTGGTGAGGCACTTGCACGTTTTCCAGGCTTTAAGGGTAATGCCTTATATTCAGGAAGTATCACCTTTGTGAGTGCTTGTTATATGCTCAATCAGAAGAAGGTGAACAAACTTGTCTTCTACATAGGACTTGCCTCAATGGTGGGTAACCTTATCTTATCGGGTTCGTATCGCTATCTTATCATCGGAGCTGTCGTTGCAACGATGTATTATCTGCGTTTGTATAGAAGTAAGATAATGATGGTTGGAATGTATGTTTCAAGTATTATCATCGTGTTTATGGCAACACTTGTCACGATGTTCTCCAATCTAAGTAACTTCTATCGAGCGTTTATTTGGTTTCATTTCTTAAAAGAAATAGCGAAAAGACCCATGGATAGGACATGGCTTCTTTAATATCCATTTGGATGAAAATCAAGACTTTAGTACACCTACTCACTTGATAGCCAATGGTGTGACGGAGTCTTGTATCTTGACACTTGGTTATAGTTTTGGTGTCATCGTCTTGTTATTCTTCCTCGTAAGTATTGTTAAAACATTGTTGAGATATAAAACATACCAACGTTATTCAGTAGAGTTAGGATTGTTTATCGGTTTAACTTTGGACCTCTTCTGGGGTGGAAGCTTCGACAATACCTATACCTTTGCATTATTGTTATTGAGTTGGTATGTAATTAATGAAACAGCTTGTAAAAAAGAACTGAATGAAGACATTCACGATAGTACTACCGACGTATAATAACCTCGACCTTTTTAAGAGTGCGTATAGTTCTGTCTGTAAGCAAGACTTTAAGGACTATGAGGTTGTTGTAGTAGATGATTCTGACGATTCGTCTATAGAGGATTACGTGTCTTCGCTTAATAATCCCGTTCTTATTTATCGGCATCATGTACCCTCAGCAGGCGCAGTGAATAACTGGAATCACGGTTTACAGTTGGCAAGCGGTAAGTATGTTGTAGTGGTACATCATGATGAGGCTTTCGAAGAAGATAATTATCTGACTTCTCTAACCGTACAATTCCAAAAGGGATATGATGTGCTTGTGACGCGTGTGAAGGTTTTTAATGGTGGAGTTTTAAAGCCAAATGTCTTTTCGCAGGCTGTGATGAAATTCTTCATAGGCTGTCCTTCCCTTCTTTTCCTTTGTAATGTCATTGGTCCTTGTTCTTGTGTTGCTTTTAAACGAGCGCATATTACAGACTTTGACAACCGCCTTAACTGGCTTGTTGATGTTGATTGGTATTACCGTCTACTGAAAGGAAAGCGCAGGTTGTTCTTAGATAGTCTTCATATCGACTCTTTCAATGATCATGAGGATAAGATTACAAATCAGATAGATGTGAAGCAATCGGAGGTGAAAGACATAGCTATTCTCAACGTAAAGTATAAGTATCATCCTCTATTAAGATGTTGCTTATTCATCAATAAAATGGTTATGCTCTATGATTTAAAGGGTATAATAAAGAAAATAATTCGCAAATGAAGATAGTAAAAGATATTAGGTGGCTTGGGCAATCAGATGTTCCAGTATGCTTTATACCTCTCTCTGCAGGAGTCTTTCCCTAAGGAGCGAGTGGCACTCGACCTTTCCAGTTTCCACGGCTACTACCTGCATAATGGTTTCGAACTGGAGAACATCTTTTCAGTAACGGCTCAAAAGGCTTCAGCTACTGACATTATGCGCATAGCCTATTACTATCCTAATTACCTTTTATGGCGTATTGGTAAACGCCTGCTCCCACGTCGTAGGGGGATGTGTTTGGAAAGTTCTACGCTCCGCTTTGATGAAACGGTGTTGACAAAAGAAGGAAATAGATACTTCGATGGCTATTGGCAGGACGAAAGATACTTTGCTACTTGTCGGGAGAAGGTGTTGAAAGCCTTTACTTTTTCCATCTTTTTTAAGCGTGCAGAAAACCTATCTTTGTTAGAAAAATTAGATGAGAACAGCGTTGCTTTACATGTAAGGCGAGGCGACTATATTGGGAATAATCTTTATCAAGGTATCTGCGACCTCGACTATTACCGTACTGCCATTGAGACGATGTGCGCTCATGTTACGCCCTCACTGTTTTGTATCTTTAGTAATGATATCGCATGGTGTCAGCAGCATCTTCAGCCGTATCTGAAAGCTCCAGTAGTCTATGTGACATGGAATACAGGTGTAGAGAGTTACCGAGATATGCAATTGATGTCGTGTGTGCACATAACATCATTGCAAACTCCTCCTTTTCATGGTGGGGGGCATGGCTCAATCAGAATCGTGAGAAGGTTGTTATTGCGCCTAAGAAATGGTTGAATATGGACGATTGTCATTTTACTTTGCCAGCGTCATGGATTAAAATCTAAACCCTTTTACTGCTGTCTGATACAAATAAAATGGCATACTCTCTTCTGCTAACACTCTTTTAGGGGATAGGTTAACAACCAATAAAACTCTTTTTAGTATAATATTGCAAGGCTATTAGTGCTCCGCACCAATGGTGCGGAGCATGAACACGACATGTGCGGGGCACCAACACGGGTCTAATAGGTGGCATAAAACGACTTTATACAGGTGATATTCACTGTATAGTATTAATAAAAAAGAAGTTAGGTCAGCATTATTTGCATTGACTTAACTTCTTTTTTGTTGACTGTAAAACATTGTCTTACAATCTTGTTGATAGAGATAATTTCTTACTTCAGCAAGCTTGCAATCGTTGCAATAACGGCTGCGATACTGGCTGCACTTGAACCGACACTGAGGGTTTCGGCAAGGCTCATCTTACTTTGTATCTTTGTTGGGACAATGATTTCGCAACCTGGGCGTACCTTAGCATTATGTCCTACCTTCGCTAACATACCGTTCATGTAGAGAATATAGGTGTTGCTCTTCTTCGCATCACTGGCGAAACCACCTGCTTGATCGATATAGTAAGCAACACTCTTGCCCTCAACATATCCGACAGAGTTAGGGAACATAACCGCACCATTAATCTTAACGGTTCCATTATATTGTGGGATGACGATGCGGTCGCCCTCACGAAGAACGATATCGGCATCACTTCCTGGATTAGCTATCGCCTTATCTAACTCGATACCAACAGGATATACATCAGGAACTTTGAACTTATCTTCTGATTTCTTATTACTCTGCTCTATAGCTTGAAGTACACCAGCATCCTTAGTCTTCACGGCTAAGTTCACCATGTTCTTACGTTGCTGTTCCAATTGCATCTTATAAGCATTCTCCATGCGGATACGTTCTGTTGGAGTAGGGCGACGCTCCAAAGCGCGCACCCTTGATATATCCGAGTTCTGTTGCACCACCTGCTGCCTTATAGATGTCGCTTAAGCGCATCTTTCTTGTTGTCAACGTGTAGTTTCCTGCAAATACAACCTCACCTTCAATGCTAACATTCTGTTGGTTGGCTGTACCCGGACTCTTACGAACATAGACCTCATCGTATGGTTCAAGAACGAAACCTGGTGCACCATCAATGACAAATCCGTCACGTAGTGAGAATGTGTAGGTGCGTGCGATGATAGAGTCTGGTGTCAGTGCTTGTGGGTTTGTGACACGACGAGATACATCCACTCTCACCGTTGAAGCACCCTGCTTCAGACCTCCAGCCTGCAAAATGAAGTCTTCTAACGACTCATTATCAGCGTACTGATAGATACCCGGATAGAGTACCTCACCATGAATGGTTATCGTTCGTTGCTCCTGTGCATCTGTACGCGTAGGAACAAAGAGTACATCTTCGTTTTGTATAGGGATGTCTGCCACACGACCTGTAAGGATTCCGTCCACATCTACCGAGATAACTTCCAGTGTACGGTCAGACTTCTTGCGGTGTAAAACGGCGTGTGGAGCAAATGCCACCTCTGTCAATCCGTCAGCTGCTTCAATCAAGCCACGTACACTGTTGATGCGTCCACCAACCTCATACATACCCGGACGGAACACGGCTCCCTTAATCTCCACCATGTTTTCATATCTTGGAATAACCGAGTCAACGCTGATTGAATCTTCATCTGATACACGGAAACTACGCATATCAAACTCATTGACATTGAAGATAGAATACTGACGACCCGTCTTTCTGCGTACACGTACTGAACGTGTATAGGCATCACCAGCAAAACCACCAGCATAACTGATGAGTGTTCCAAGGCTTTCGCCACGTTTCATCTCATAGAACATTGGGCGTTTTACCTTACCGCTAATCTGTGCAAGCATCTCGTAAGGGCCAACAACGATGACGTCGTTATCAGCTAAACGCACATTACCGCTCAAATGGCCACGACGAAGGAAGTCATATACGTCAACCGTACTGATGAGTGAACCGCCTCTATATACCTTAATATTACGCAGCGTTCCTAAGTCGCCAATACCGCCTGCCATGTAAAGTGCATTGAAAACAGTGGCAAAAGCAGACAGTGTATAGGTTCCTGGTGTCTTCACTTCACCCACAACATTCACCATAATGGTATGTGTCTGACCAACAGAGAGGCGTATGTTCGAACTGCTAAAACGCTTTCCAATCTTCTCACGGATGCGGTTGTTCGCCTGCTCCACAGTCAAACCACTCACCTGAACAGGGCCAAAACCCTCTAAGGTGACGTAACCATCTGGTGCAACCGTAGTCTGATAAGACTTTTGTGAAGCACCATATACATCGATAAACACAGCATCACCGGGACCGATTCGGTAGTTGCGTGGCAGTGCCATGTTCATGTTTGGTTCAAAAGAAAGACTCTTATTGTTGAAGATGTCACGTCCCCAAACCTTCTTTCGGTTACGACTCAGCTGCTTCAGTAGGTTTTCATACATCGTAGCAGTGTCCTGTGGCATCCAATCATTCATCTCAGCCTGCATCTTCAGGAATTCAGCATCATTCTCATCGTATGTGTTTGTCCACGAACGATTAGCTGAGATACGTCCTTCAGAGTATCTGCTTATCTCTTGCTCGTTGTTGTCGTAATCGTCGAGCGTAGCATTAGCAATCTGTCGTTTGCTCTTTCCTGGAGCAGCGGTAGGGCTTGTCTGTCCGTTATTTGTACGACTACGATCCCGTTGTTGCTCCTCTCTTGGCGCCTCCAAAAGCAGCGTTTCCTTTCTGCATCTTCATGAAGGTGTCTCTTACACGTCGTATCTGCGAAATGTCTACACCATTCTGCATAAGCTTGGTGACAATCTGCGATTGTGGAGTACCTTTCTTATGTTCCTTCTGCACGAAGTCCATTACCTGCGTGTCAGTCATAGACGACTGTGCAAAGCCGTTCAAGGAACATAATGCGAGTAATACAAATAGAATATATTTCTTCATTTTCTTGTTTTAGAATTTCTTTTCCAGTAACAATGTTTAGAACCGTCTTGACGATGATAGTAAAGTCGAGCCATAATGTCCGATGTTCCAAATAATGGATGTCCATTCTCATTCGTCGGAGCATCTTTTTCATCGTGTCGGTATAACCGTTGTAGAGTGTTGCCTCTGAAGTAAGCCCCGGTCGCATCTCATAAATGAGTTGATAACGGTCGGTCTGTTCATTGATTTTGTCGATAAAATACTTACGTTCAGGACGCGGACCAACGAATGACATGTCGCCACGAAGCACATTCCAGAGTTGTGGCAGTTCGTCTAAGTGATGTCCACGTAGGAACTGTTCCAATCGGGTAGAGTTCGAACTATCACATTTTGCAACAAGTTGCGGACCCTCTTCCTCCACGACACTACTCATTGTACGAAACTTAAAGATAGCAAAGGGACGTCCTTTATATCCGATACGTATTTGTCGGAAGAATATCGGTCCATTGCTTTGATAAGTAATAAGAATACTGATAATGAGGAATATAGGAGAACAGATGGTCAGTCCTACGAGAGCGCCAATAATGTCAAAAGCCCGCTTCAAACAGCGTTGAAGCTTCCCCATGGCATCATGACTCCCGTTTTCTCTCATTTGGTAATTCGTACTTTGGTTTCGTATAGTTATTATAACTCTATTTTTGTTATTTTGTTGCAAAAGATACGCTTTTTTTATTTATTTATTAATCAGAAATCCTTATCTTTCCACTTCTTAGCCGTATCTTTGCATAGAGAACAGGGTACTATCATGCGTAAAATTATTCACATTGACATGGATGCTTTCTTTGCTGCGGTTGAGCAAAGGGATAATCCAGAACTGAGAGGGAAGCCTATTGCTGTGGGTTTCGATGGTCCACGTGGTGTGGTGTCGACGGCCAGCTATGAGGCACGTACCTTCGGTGTTCGTTCGGCAATGTCAATAGCACAGGCGAAAAGGCGTTGTCCGCAGCTGATAGTAGTCTCTTCGCATTACGATAGATACAAAGAAGTATCAAGACAGATTCACGCTGTCTTTCATGAATATACTGATTTGGTGGAGCCAATCTCACTTGATGAGGCTTTCCTTGATGTCTCGGAGAATAAAAAAGGAATAGAACTTGCTGTTGATATAGCTAAAGAAATCAAGGAAAAGATATTCGAGCGCACCTCGCTGACTGCCTCTGCAGGAATAAGCTACAACAAACTGTTGGCTAAGATAGCCTCTGATATGCGCAAACCGAATGGAATCTTCACGGTACATCCCGACCGTGCGCTTGATTTTATTGGCAAGCTCCCAGTGGAGAAACTATGGGGCGTAGGTCCAAAGACCGCAGAGCGAATGCATGGTATGGGTGTCTTTACGGGAGAGCAACTACGACAAATATCACGTGAACACCTTGTACAGGTGTTTGGCAAGATGGGCAATGTTTACTATGACTTCTCACGTGGCATTGACAATCGTCCTGTCATCGTTGAATATGAGCGTAAATCGGTCGGCTGTGAGCGCACTTTTCTTGAGGATTTGCGTATCGAATCAAAGATTATCATCGAACTATATCACATCACTTTGGAATTAGTTGAACGAATCAAAGCGAAAGATTTTAAGGGTAGAACCCTCACACTCAAACTGAAGTGGGATGCTACAACGCAGATAACGCGCAGTCTTACGCAGGAGAAAGTTCTCCGAGCGAAAGATGATATCCTTCCCCTTGCCAAACAGTTGTTGAAAGATACGGACTATCACAACCGCCCCATCCGCTTGATGGGACTCTCTGTTTCTTCACCTGACACAAATGAAAAAGAAGGACAAAATCGCCCTCAATGGATAGAAGGGTTGCTCCCTTTTAAAGAAAAAGGCAGTATTATGTAATTGTCTTATGGCATATTCTATTTCTGATAACGAATATAATGTATCTTCCCATCTATTTTTAAGTGATATGGAGGTACTGCGCACATATCGTGTTGATGCCCTCGCACATAGTGTGCTAAGGGTAAACACCAATGGTGCTAAGCCCCTAAACGCTGTGTAGATGGCAGTTTCTTGTTGTAGAATCTAAGTTAGAAGTTTCGCATTTGTTTGTAAAATTGACCTTAATATTATTGCTTAAAACATTTCCAAATATGGAAGAAAAATTATTAATTTTTGCACAAGATAATCCGTGTTTGACTATTAGGGATGTCGTTTATCCTTTGTCCTCACTAATCAATGTTTTAAGATAGTAGTTTATGCAATATAATGTAACTTGTAATAAAATGTAATCGCTCATTTATGATTACGGCTGATGGCAATGACAAAATGCAGTGCAATTGTCCTTATTGCGGACAGCAATTACTTGTCAACTTACCTACGTTGGCAAAGCCCTGTTACCCCTACTGTGCAGCAACCTGTTATGGACGAAGATGAGAAGAAGGGTAGTGGTTCTGCATTGAAAATCATCCTTACTATATTGATAGTGCTCATCTTGGGTGGATTAGCAGCCTTTGGTTACATTTATTGGAATAGCCAGAAGGAAGCTGCTCAGTGGGCACTTCAAGCACAGCGTAAGGCACATGCTGACTCTGTGATGCAGGTTCGTGCACAGATTGAGGCACAGGAAGCAGAGGCACAGCGACAGGATGAAAAGCGAAAAGGTATTTGCAGATTCTTAGAATCATTCTATAAGAAAGCCGTTCTTACGGATGACGCGGATGCTGACTTCTATAGTCGTTACCTCACAGACTATTGTCATCGAATGGTTTTCGGAGCTCAAGGGTCTTATGACTATGATGTTGATGAGGCAACAATATGGTGGGGTGCTTTCGGAAACACGGCTACGGAACCTGACTATGAACAACTCCAACGTAACCTTAAAGTCGTTGCAATAGACGATAATTGGTTTAAGGTGAGGTTGTCACAAGATGGTGAAACAGAATATCGTCAGGTGAAGGTGCTATCGCAGGATGGGCATATTCTTATTGATGATGTAAAATAAAACAAACGGAAGGAGGATAAAATGCAATTTCAAATAGCTTGTAAACATTGTCATCGTCCCTTCGTTATTGAATCGGAGGGTGGCAATACGCTAAGATGTAATTGCCCTATTGTGGTGAGAGTATGATGGTTGCCACCCCACAGATGGGTGAGCCAGCTGGTAGTGCTGCTGAGACAACTGCCACAGTGAGCCACGTGCAAGTGGAAAAGGATAACACGAACGGACAAGTCAGACCAACGATGGAGAAAAAAACATCGAAGAGTGGACTGGGAAAGAAAGTAACAATTGTTTTTGTTGGTTTTTTTGTTGTTCGTGATACTGATGTCATCACTCTTATATATTATTTTTCTCAGCAATGTCGAATTAAACAATAACACACTCAATTTTATGAAACAGACAAAAGATAGTATGTTCTATTAGCGACCGTCGCTGTGATGTTGACTTCCTGAGAAAGCTTTTCTTCTCAGGTATGAATGTCGTACGTATGAATACGGCACACGCCAGCCCTGAAGGTATTAAGGAGATTATTCGCAATACACGTGCTGTGTCTCAGCACGTAGCTTTGCTGATTGATACCAAGGGACCAGAGGTGAGAACCACTGCAGTGGCTGAGCCTATCCAATATAAGGTGGGCGATATGGTTAAGATTTTCGGTCGTCCTGATGTAGAGTCAACAAAGGATATTGTCAATGTTTCTTACCCTGACTTTGCTCGTGATGTGAAGGTGGGCGATCATGTCCTCTTTGATGATGGTGCATTGGATATGCTAATTATCGAAAGTGTTGGTCCAATGTTGGTTGCACAGGTACAGAATGAAGGTGAGCTTGGCTCACGCAAGAGTGTGAATGTTCCTGGTGAACATATTGAACTTCCTGCACTTACAGAGAAAGATAAGGCTAATATCTTGTTGGCAATAGAGGAGGATATCGACTTCATTGCTCACTCTTTCGTTCGTTCAGCAGCTGATGTTCTTGCTGTTCAGAAGATTCTCGACGAGCATAACTCTGATATTAAGATTATCTCAAAGATTGAGAATCAGGAGGGTGTGGACAATATTGATGAGATTATTGATGCTTCATACGGTATTATGATTGCACGTGGTGACCTGGGTATCGAGGTGCCTATCGAGCAGATTCCTGGTATTCAGCGTAGCATTATCAACAAGTGTATCTTGAAGAAGAAGCCTGTTATTGTGGCTACTCAGATGTTGCATACAATGATTAACAACCCTCGTCCTACCCGTGCAGAGGTAACCGACATTGCAAACGCTATTTATAGCCATACGGATGCTTTGATGTTGAGTGGTGAGACGGCAAGCGGTAAGTATCCAGTTGAGGCAGTGCAGACAATGGCTCGTATTGCTGAAGCTGCAGAGCAGGATGCACATAAGCGTGGTCATGTTAGTGTTCCTATGACAAACCAGAATGATCAGCGTGAGTTCTTGTCAAGAAGTGCCATCGAGGCTACTGAGCAGTTGGGTGTAAAGGGTATTATCACCGATAGCGAGACAGGTCAGACAGCGCGTAACCTTGCTGCTTTCCGTGGTCCACACCCAGTGTTGGCTATCTGCTATAAGGATAAGGTACAGCGTTGGTTGAACCTTAGCTACGGTGTTATTGCAGTTTATCAGCATCGTTATAAGTCAAATGAGGAGATGTTTACAGCTGCCTTGCGCATGCTTCGTCAGAAGGGTTACATTGAGTTAGAGGATAAGATTGCTTATCTTTCTGGTTCGTTCGGTACTGGTAGCGGTGCAACCTTCCTTGAGATTAATAAGGTGGGTGATGTGTTTGCGCGCAAGTATCGCTTCCATCTTCCTGAAGAAGTGAACACTGGTTCAGAAGAAGAATAATCCTATTTCCTCACAGTGTGTATGCCACATGAAGTACAAAATGAAGGTGTAGTGTTTATTTAAGCCAAACTGGTTAGTAGACTATAATACTCATCATTGCCACTATGGGAGGCATGATTTTTCGAACTTCTTTTATCTTCGTGTCGGCATCTTATCTGTCTTTTTAGCTTGATATAGTCTGCTATGTCTTTGTTGTAAAGACAAATAAGGTTCATTCGAAATATGGAGTGGTAAACTAAAACTATCATATAATACGGCATACAGAGCAATTCAAAGTTTACAGTAAGAAACTTAGAGTTGCTCTGTTTTTTATCTCTTAAACTGAAATCGGTCTATTGTGGTCTAATAAACGAGTGGGCTTAAAGTGCTAAACGTAAAGACAAACCCTATTTATCTAAACTGCGGATGAACTCTTCTTTGTCCTAATTTTTCACATACTGATTTTTAAAAGACCACCAAATGGCTTGCAAATAACGCCTAATTGGCTTGCAAAAGGTGCCCTTTTGAAGTCTTACTAACGCCCTTTTGGAGTCCAATTAAGCACCTTTTGAAAGACTACTTCGCAACTACTTGATAGCAAAAGAGTTACAGTAGCGTTAAATTAACTCGCTTTTAAGCTATTTCCTTACCTTTCCTTAGAAGGGTTTGTAAATATATTTCTTTGCTTTTGAGGGGTAAATTTCACACAGAGGAACGGAGTTGAAGGAGGTTTTATCTACCTTGATATAGACTGATATGCCTGTTGTACGGGCAAATATCATGTGCAACAATAAAATAAGAGAGGGATAGGAGCTAATGAATAATATGAATGAATATGGCTGTGTGTAGGTTTCTTCCTACCGAATTGGCATGAATGACGATAAAAAAGAAAGGTGTCCAGAATCCTCTGAACACCTTTACTGTTTATCTTTTGTTTGTCTTATTCAATCAGACAAAGCTATGATTAGCCCTGTTGAACAGGAATCTTCTTAACGCGACGCTCGTGTCTACCACCCTCAAAACTTGCTTTGAAGAATGCATCGAGAATCTTTTCTGCAGTCTTATTATCAATAAACCTGCCTGGGAGAACAATAACGTTTGCATCATTATGCTGACGAGTCAACTCTGCTACGTCCTTGTTCCATACCAAACCAGCGCGTACACCTTGGTGCTTGTTGAGCGAGATTGCCATACCCTCACCGCTACCACAGATAGCAATACCAGGGTAAAGTTCACCACTTTCAATGGCTTCAGCCAATGGGTGAGCATAGTCAGGATAGTCGCAGCTCAAATCACTATTGCAGCCAAAATCCTTATATGCATACTTGTGTTCTTCCAAATACTGGATCACGAACTGCTTCAATGGATAGCCTGCGTGGTCGCAAGCAACTCCTACTGTCTTAATTTCCATAAGCTGTTTAGGGTTTTTATGAGCCTCTGCCTTCAGTGAGGAATTTAGAGACTCAGGTTAAACGTTTATGCTAAAAATGCTTTTACTTGCTTGTAAACATTCTCAGGAGTGAATCCCAACTTCTCATCTAAGACTGTGTAAGGTGCTGAGAATCCGAAGCTGTTAAGGCCGAATACCTTACCATTGGCACCAACCAAGCCTTCGAGTGTCACTGGGAGACCTGCTGTAAGACCGAAGATCTTAGCGTCTCTTGGCAGAATCTGCTCCTGATATTCTTTTGCTCTGACGTCGGAAGAGACCCTCTGAAGGTGCGCTTACAACGCTAACCTTCACTCCGTCCTGCGCAACAACTCAGCTCCAGCAACGCAGGTAGAAACCTCAGAACCACTTGCAACGAGGATAACATCAAACTGCTCGTCAGAGCCAGTTACGACGTATGCACCCTTGCGAGTCTGCTGATAGTCTGTTCCCTCTGGCAAACTCTTCACGTTCTGACGTGAGAAGATGAGAGCTGTTGGTGTATCCATGTTCTCCATAGCCATCTGCCAGCATACTGTTGCAGCATCACTATCAGCAGGACGGAACACACGAACAGAATCCTGTCCAGCGTGGTTTTGCAACTTCTCCATCAAGCGAATCTGTGCTTCCTGCTCTACTGGCTCATGGGTAGGACCATCCTCACCAACGCGGAAAGCGTCGTGGCTCCATACAAACTTAACTGGAGTGCGCATGAGGGCAGCCATACGGATAGCTGGTTTCATGTAGTCTGAGAATACGAAGAAGGTTCCCATTGCAGTGATAACGCCACCATGCAGCATCATACCGATACACATACATGCCATTGCCAACTCGCTAACACCAGCTTGGAAGAAGGCTCCGCTGAAGTCGTCACGTGTGAGTGCGTGTGTCTTGTTAAGGAAACCATCCGTCTTATCAGAGTTGCTGAGGTCGGCTGATGATACAATCATGTTAGGAACTTGCTCTGCGATAACACCGAGACAAGCTGCAGAACCATTACGTGTAGGAATGTCGCGCTTCTGTACAAGACCACTCCAATCAATCTTTGGAGCCTTGCCAGAGAACCACTCATGCATCTGTGCAGCCTTCTCAGGGTTCTCTTTCTCCCATTGTGCTTCAGCTGCATGACGCTCAGCAACAATCTTTCTGAGTTCTGCTGCACGGTCATCATAAAGCTTCTGAACCTCTGGGAAAATCTTGAATGGGTCCTCAATGTCGCCACCAAGATTCTTTACTGTATTTGCATAGGCGTCGCCACCCAATGGTGCGCCATGTGTTTTAATGCTATGTTCGTAGCTACTACCGTCTGCCTGTAAAGCACCCTTACCCATGATGGTCTCACCAATGATAAGAGTAGGGCGACGCTCTTCTTTGTTTGCAGCAACAAGAGCCTCACGGATAGCATCTGGATCGTTACCATCAATCTTCAATACATTCCAATCCCATGCCTGATACTTCATTGCTGTATCCTCAGACATAACTGCTCCACACTCAGTAGAGAGCTGAATGTCATTGGCGTCGTAGAACATGATGAGGTTGTTAAGACCCAAGTTACCAGCTAAGCGACCTACTTCTGCACTGATACCTTCTTGGATACCACCATCAGAGATGTAAGCGTAAATTTTATGCTGCATCATTGTGCTGCCAAGGCGTGCCTCAAGGAACTTCTCAGCTACGGCTGCACCTGCAGCGTATGCATGACCTTGACCAAGTGGACCTGAAGAGTTTTCGATACCATGTGCGATGTCTCTTTCAGGATGTCCCGGAGTGATTGACCCCCACTGACGGAATTGTTTAATATCGTCAACCGTGAACTTTCTCTGAAGGGTCAATGCTGCATAAAGCATTGGTGACATGTGACCAGGGTCAAGATAGAATCGGTCACGTCCTGCCCACTCAGGCTGTTCTGGGTCGAAGACGAGAAATTCAGAGAAAAGGATGTTTATAAAGTCCGCACCACCCATAGCTCCACCAGGGTGTCCTGATTTAGCTTTTTCAACCATTGACACTGCGAGAATTCTAATGTTATCCGCTGCTCTGTTCATCAATTTCTTGTCATTCATAAATAGATAGGATTTTTAAATTATAATGCAAATATAAAGATAAATATGGAGACATCAAAATATTAAAGTTACTATTTTTGAGAAAAATGTTCAAAATTGCCCAAAGCATAGTATTTGCTTTGCTTTGTTTAGTTGGTGAGTGGCTGTTTTATGGCTATTTTATCGAAGTTCTATTCTTCTTCGGCTACTAATGGTTTTTAGCTGTGAGAGGTGTATTTTTCTTCTTTTTGCCTCTTTTTATCCTCCTTTTATATGGTGTTAACGCCTCGCACCTATTGTGCGGAGGCTTCGCACGATTGGTGCTGGACGTTAGCACCAGTCATCTTGTGGGTGCGTAAGTATGCTATCAGCCACAAGAGAAACAGCAATTGATGGATAATTCTATGAAAAGAAGGGTATATCTGAATGTTCGTCAATGACGTTTTTATATTCGATATACCCTTTTATATTTTATCTTAGCTAAACACTTATATCGTTAGCCTTGCTATTAATGATTATAGTGAGGCGTCTGTATACATTTCTTTGTTAATGCGATATAATGCAGCACCTCGCTTACTTGTAATCTTATCAATGAATTTTGTCTTCTCAATGAAGTCGATTTGCTTGATACGCTTGCGGAAGTTACGCTTGTCGATTTCCATACCCATAATTGCTTCGTGGACATTCTGAAGCTGTGTGAGTGTGAAAAGCTCTGGGAGAAGATTGAAACCGAGTGGGTCTTTGTTGATGAGCTTGCGGAGTTGACTCAATGCTATCTGTACCATTTCGATGTGGTCACCAAACAACTCTGGCAACTTATTGATGTCAACCCACTGTAAGTCATTCTCTTCCAATAGCTTATTGTCGTAATCTGACACATTGATGAGTGCACAATAAGCAATTGAGATGACGCGATCACCAGGGTCACGATCGGTTTCACCAAAGGCACCCACCTGCCGCATATAAATATCATTGATGCCTGTACACTGGAAAAGAACTCTGTTAGCAGCTTCTTTCAAACTTTCATTCTCTCTTACGAATCCACCATAGAGAGATAATTTGCCGCTGTACGGCTCAACTTTACGTTTACCAACGAGTAGCTGTAGCTTTTTGTTTTCGAACCCGAGTACGATGCAGTCGACCGAAACTAAAAGTTTGGGTTCACCTTGTAGTATTTATTCATGTTGTAGGGTTTTGATTTAGAGATGTAAACTTGTTTTGTTTTTTGGTTGCGTAGTAATAATTTTTTTCTGTTATGTATTGGAATTTAAAGGTTATTCTTGTGTTGGATTACTTTGTGTTTAGGTTCTTATTTTTATAAGGGGCTGAACTTCTATACAGAATCCAGCCCTTATACTAATTAAATATCAATGAAAGTGTCACCTTGTTAGATGCCATTATGTTCTTAGCAAACCTTGTGAGAACCTTCACTGATAACCACTGGATAAACTTCTGGAGCATGACCATACTTTGCTGTGAACTTCTCAGTTGCGTCAGCAATGAACTTGTCATACAACTCGTCCTTAACGAGGTTGATGGTACAACCACCGAAGCCACCACCCATGATACGAGAACCAGTCACGCCATTCTCCTTAGCAACGTCGTTGAGGAAGTCGAGCTCTTCACAGCTTACCTCATACTCCTTGCTGAGTCCGTGGTGAGTCTCATACATCTTCTGACCTACAGTCTCATAGTCACCAGCAACAAGTGCATCACAAACAGCGAGTACGCGCTCCTTCTCACCGAGAACGAAGTGTGCACGCTGGTAGTCCTCAGCACTTACCTTATCCTTAACAGCCTCTAACTCATCCCAGTTAGCATCACGCAATGTCTCGTACTTCTTCTCTGGGAACTGCTCAGCGATAGCTGCAACAACGTTCTCACAGCTTCTGCGGCGATCGTTGTATGGGCTACCAACGAGTTCGTGCTTAACCTTTGAGTTTACAAGAACGAGCTTGTAACCCTGTGGGTTGAATGGGAAATACTCGAACTCACGGCTGCGGCAGTCAAGACGCATCAGCTTGCCTTCCTGACCGAAGACGCTTGCAAACTGGTCCATGATACCACAGTTCACACCGATATACTTGTGCTCTGTAGCCTGACCAGCGAGTGCGATGTCCCATTTTGAAATCTTATTATCAGCGAACAAGTCGTTCAATGCGCATCCGAAGCAGCTCTCCATAGCAGCAGAAGAACTCATACCTGCACCGAGAGGCACATCACCAGCAAAAGCAATGTTGAAACCCTTTACGTCAACACCAAGAGCCTTGAACTCCTGTACCATACCATAAATGAAGCGTGCCCATGTTGCGCGTGGACCCTCTGGGTCGTTAACCTTGAACTCTACACGGTCCTTGAGGTCGATAGAGTAGCACATTACAGTATCTGTACCATTAGGACGAACCTCAGCCATAATGCCCTTGTCTACTGCACCTGGGAATACGAAACCACCATTATAATCAGTGTGTTCGCCAATAAGGTTAATACGTCCTGGTGAGAAAATAAATGTTTTCCAGTCTTGCCGTCGAAATGCTTAATAAAACGACTTCTTACGAATTCTATGTCCATGTTAGTAATTTTAAAAATGATTGTTAGGATATAATTTAATTATCTCGATATAATGGCAAGCGTAGTGCCTGCCATTATAAAGATGTCTGTTTAAGCCTTCTTAGAAGGATGTGAGCCAATCAAAGCGTAGAAGAGCATGTATGCTAACATACCCACAACGAGCCAGTAGCTCTGGATGTCGCCTACCTTTGTAGCCATAAGGTTCTGAATCAATGGCATTACACCACCACCAACAACCATGGTCATGAAGAGACCAGAAGCTGTAGCTGTGTACTTACCAAGACCCTCAGTTGCGAGGTTGAAGATAACACCCCACATTACTGATGTACAGATACCGCAAAGGATGATGAGTAATACCTTTGTTGGAACCTCAGCCTCAATCCATGTGCTCTCTGCAATATTAGGAATTGTAAGGCTCATTGTATTTGCTTCTGGCATGAAGATAGCAGCAAGCAGAAGTACGAGAGCCACGGCAGTTGTCACTGTAAGCTGTGTACGTGAAGATACCTTACCACTGATGAAGGCACTTACGAAACGACCAACGAGCATCAACAACCAATAAATACCAGCGATAAGACCTGCAATGGCAGCACTACCGAGTACACCACCTTCTGCAACTGGCTGGCTGAGATAGAACAGGAGCTGACCTGGAATACCAACCTCAATACCTACGTAGAAGAAAATCGCAATGATACCGAGCAACAACTGGCGATAGCCTAATGCGCCCTTGATACCACCTATAACGTCAGCCTTCTCTGTCTCTGGCTCAGTCAACTGTGTAAACCAAACGATAAAGAATGATGCTGCAAAGATAACCAGAGCGATGAGCAACAATGGAGATACAACCTCAAGTGATGTACTCTTAGTAATCTCACCAATCATAGAACCAGCTACCATTGGAGTCAGTGTAGCTGCGAGTGAGTTCAATGATGCACCAGTCTGGATAAGCTGGTTACCACGGTTACCACCACCACCAAGAAGGTTCAACATTGGGTTTACTACGGTGTTCAAGATACAAACACAGAAACCGCAAACGAAGGCTCCGAGCAAGTAAACTACGTATGTGCTGATTTCGTTTCCGTCCATTCTACTTGAACCATATTGGATGGCAATGCCGATGAAACCAAGTGCCAAAGCAACAAGAGCAGTCTTCTTGTAACCATACTTTGTAATCATCATACCTGCTGGAATACCCATGAAGAGGTAAGCCGCAAAGTTCATCATGTTACCCATCATACCAGCCCAATCATAGTGCTGTTTCCAAATTGTACCAAATGGTGCTGCCATGTTGGTAACGAAAGAGATCATAGCAAATAGGAACATCATGGTGATAATTGCCACCAAGGTTCCTTTTTGTTAGTTTGATTTTCCATTTTGATATTTCAATTTTTTTATTTATTATTTCGTTTTCGGATGCTTATCTTTCACACCAAACTTATGGATGTCCTCTGTGTGTACCCTTGCATGGCTCTAAGATGACTGAAGGGAAATAAGGATGGTTTGGACTGTCTGGGAAGTGCTGTGCCTCAAAGCAGATAGCACTGCGACGTGGGAAGGTTGCACCATGCTGACCCTTATATCCGTCAGCCCAGTTATGGGTATATACCTGAACACCTGGCTCTGTGGTATAAACCTCCATTGTTCTGCCACTCTTAGGTTCTTTGATGCGTGCAGCGAATGAAAGTTCGCCTTCTTCTTTCTTGTTCAGAACGAAGCAATGGTCATAACCTGCACCATTCTTAATCTGCTCGTGGTCAGCATCGATATCCTGACCTACGGTCTTTGGCTCACGGAAGTCAAATGGGGTACCAGCTACCTTCAAGATCTCACCTGTTGGGATGGATGTTTCGTCAATAGGGAGGTAGAAGTCAGCATTAATCTGGCACTCTAAGTCGTCAATTGTTGGTGTTGGATTAGCAATACCTGCCAAAGAGAAGAAACCATGACTGGTAAGATTGATAATCGTTTTCTTGTTAGTCTTTGCAGAATACTTGATAATGAGTTCGTCGTTATCAGAGAATGAATAGGCTACCCAGACATCAACTTCACCAGTATAGCCTTCCTCACCGTATGAAGAAGTGTACTTTAACACAACGGCGTGGTCGTTAACTTGTACAGCATCCCAAACCTTTGCATTGAAGCCTTCCTTACCTCCATGCAGAGAGTTAGGACCATTATTAATAGCAAGTTTATATTCCTTTCCGTTCAACTGGAAACGACCTTTAGCAATACGATTACCATAACGGCCAATAAGGGTTGAAAGATAAGGTTCTGGTGAATTGATGACCTCTTGTATATTGTCATGTCCTTGAATGACATTTGCCATGTTTCCGTCTTTATCAGGAACCATAATAGCAACAATCGCACCACCGTAATTAGTGACTGCAACCTCATTGCCTTTGGCATTTCTAAGTACATAGAGATCGGTTTTCTTACCATCTATCGTAGTCTGGAAGTCCTCTTTCTTCAGACCACACACGTAGTGTGTCTCTTCAGCATTTACCATGATGTTCTGTTTTTAGTTACTATTTCAAGACCTGCAAAGTAAATAAAAATAAACGATAACTGCAAACTTAACTTTGAAAATAATAGGTTATGGTGTGTTAAAAACAATTAACATAACAAGCTTTTAACTCAAATCAGTCATTAGATATTGTTAGAAACGATATCTCTATTGACTGATTTGAGTTAAAACCAATTTAATTACAAAAGTCTATAGCAATCTTTGTAAGTGTGAGTTGATTACTCAAATTACAAGTTTGTGTCTTTATCTTCTGTTAAAACTCCCTCAGAATAGGCTCTGATTTTTACCTGGACAGGGTTTAAGCAAAGGATAGTCTGATCTCTCTTGGAACTTTGTTAGCTTTTTGCATAATAGCATCCCTATCCTCTTGACTCTTCATCCGAAACATGTCTTTGATAAAAGGTACTGTCGGACTATCTGGGTATGCCTTTCATGAATCGTTTCCACTCTTCTTTAACTTCTTTGTCTATGTTTTCATAATACACAGGAGTATTGTCTACGCCAAAACAAATAGGCAGACTGAAGGAATATATAGTCATCTTGTAGTCTACAGAAAAATTCTTTCTTTGTTGGATATGTTTTTACGTAAGCTTCGTGTCGAGCAAGCAGGTTACCCAACTCTCGCCACGATATTACGAGGACAGCATCTGGGGCAATGTTCTCTGCATCCTTTATCAGGAACCAGTAGTCCTGATAGTACTTAGGCAATAGTTTGACATACTGAATGTATGTTTTAGTTTGAAGGTTCATTTCCACGAGTCCTTCTCCTAATTCTACTATTTCCATCCCTGCGTTCTTATAGAATAGTTCCTTCTTTTTGATGGAATCATGTGGTACTATTTCATTGCCCATGCTGTCTGTTTTATACTCGTAATAGTGCTCAAGGAAATGACTCTCACGGTCATTGATCTTATTCAACTCTTTTTGCACTTCTGTACTAAACTCATCAAAGATTCGACAACGCTTTTCTGGCGATGCGCCCTTAAATAGGATGTCAATTATTTGCTGATGAAGCTTAATGCGCTTCAAGGGATCAGTCGTTTTTGCAAGGATTTGCTTAACGCTATCAACCTTAGCCTTTTGTTGGATACTATCGATATTTATTTCCTGCTTTTGTACTATCGATGTTCTTGACCATCTTTATCTGTTTGCTTAGAGGGATTGTTTTGACAAGCTGTCAATAGTACAATTCCTAATAAGAATAGATATATGATTCGTTTCATAAGATTAATGTTTGAAAGTTTTATTAATGATAAATTTTTGTTCCTTGTTCTTCTGTGCAAAGATATATAAAAAAAGGAGAAAACTCTTAGTAGTTTTGTTTTTATTTTTTTCTTATAGTTTTTCCTTTTTGTTTTATAAGTTGTTTTATATCTGTATGTTTTTCTTGTTTTGCTCTAACAGCTTTGTCTTGTGTTTTTATTGTGGTTCGTTTTTAAAGGTTAGTCAAATTCTATATGCTTCTGTTAGCCTTGCTATAAGAGGGTTCTTTGTTTTGAAATATCATTACAAAAGTTAGGTAGATAGGCTTTGTTTCTCAGCGAAAAATAGTACTTTTGGGATGTTTTTGTAACTAACACGTAGTCAGGTAGTTGTATAAGTACAAAAGAAAAGGTGCTTAGTTGCATTCCAAAAGGGCGTTACTTAGACCTCAAAAGGGCATCTTTTGCAAGTCAATTAAGCCTTAATTCGAATGCAATTAAGCACCAATTAAAAATCAGTTTATGATTTTTCTTTACAAAAGTAAGTATGAGTGCGGTTACCCTTTAGTTTTGATTGCTAATTTACTTTCTAAAACTCCAAAGTCCTTGACAGATGATGTCCGATAAGAATTATCCGTATATGTTAGGTATTAGGGGGCTTACTTATATCTCATTTTAATGGGAATAGCAGTCATTCCTACCATCTTTTTTTGATGTGTTAATTCCTATCACATCAAGTGTTTATGCTTAGCACGAGTGGTGCCGATGGTAAATACCAATGGTGTTTTAGGCTTGGGGGGGTGTCAAGGAGTTTCATAATGCTCTTTTCACAGCTGCTCCACGCTTACGTATATCTACAAACTCTTTTGGGGTTTGCTCCTCAAATTCTCGTTTCCGCTTAATGGCTCGCTTGAAACCAGCGATAAGATCTTCTCTTGTTTTTTCTTTGAATTTAATCATATATTACTCTCTTTTTCGTTTTGCAAATATAACTCTTTGCATTGATATTTGTTAGAAAGTAAATGAAAAAGCAGCAAATGATTGCTCACTTGCTGCTCTATAGTAATAAGGTTTTCTGTATAAGCCATCAAGATTTTCCCTGTAAGTTTCTGTTCTTATTTCTTTGTCAGACGAACATACAACAAGTAAAAATATATGGTGTGGCTTAGGAAAACCATTGTGTCCATTATTTAATGATTATCTTTTTACCATTGACAATATAAACACCCTTAGGCAAAGCATTAATTTCGTCAGTGCTTGCTTTGCTTAGCCGTTTTGTTCCATCTATTGTATAGACATCAGCAAGTCCTGCTTTATTATAAACAGTGTTTGTAATGCCAGTAGTACTACCCTCGATGAAGAAGAATTCTTTCCATTGGTGTGCTTGTTTATAGGCGGCAAGACTATTTTCAGGAACAATAAGTTTACATTTAGATTTAGAAATGCTGTTAAGAGCATTTGATTCACAGGTTGGTGGTACGACTGCCTCACTCGAAATCTGTGTTATACTGGTACAGTTCTCAAATGCTGACATTCCTATATTCTCAACACTGTTTCCTATATTTACTTTTTGTAGGTTGGTGCAATCGCTAAAAGCTTGACTGTCTATTGTCGTAACACTATTTGGAATGGTTACAGAAGTTAGCGCACTACAACCGTCGAAAGCCTTCCATGCAATTGTCGTAACACTATTTGGAATGGTTACAGAAGTTGAGACACTACAATCTTTGTATTTACAACCGATTATTACTCAATATTTTATAGATAATAAGTCAGAAATATGGTTGTTATTTTTTAATTGCACATTCTAAAAGGTGAAGTTAC
>BNJU01005192.1_pt1 | contig 35019 bp, 46 predicted proteins | sample 8539281 | NCBI WGS metagenome assembly BNJU01 (sample SAMD00202456, study PRJDB9452) | human saliva metagenome | isolation source: human saliva | place: Japan
GGACGGAGGGGCGGAAGTGTCCCTGCCGTTCGAGTTCGCCTGCAAGAGCCTAGACAACGAGAAGGCGTCCGCTATCTTGTGGAAGATATGCGAGGAACTTTCAGAGGTCGAGGACTTGCCGAGCACGGACGGAAGTTACAACTTTATCCGCTTGAATGTCGGCCGCGAAGGGTTCGCAGGTAAGGACGAACAAGCCTACTACGTTCACACGCTGAACATCACAGCGTACATCGAGACAAAGCCAAGGAGGAAGTAACGAATGGCAAGATTAAAAAACGCCCTACGGGTCCACGAAATCGGGGTATTTGACCCTAAGAACCCAGAAACAGAGCCAACGGAATGGCTCAAGCTAGCGAAGTACATCGAGACAGTCAACGACGAGAGCGACGAAGAAACCGACGATACAGGCTTCTACGACGGAGACGGTACGCCCGAGGAAATCGTTAAGTCAGTTGTTGGCGGCTTCTCGTTTGAGGGCTTCTACGACGCAGAGGACAAGGCGCAGGCTCTTATCGCAGCGATGAAATACAAAATCGGCGAAGGTCGTCGGGTTTGGTTCCGTGTCACATCTGCTGACAAGAAGAAGACATGGACGCAGGTTGCGAACGTGTCCGAAATCAAGGCGGGAGACGGCGACGCGACAGAGTTCGAAGCGTTCGAGTGTACTATCAAGTTCATCAAGGCGCCAGTCGAGAAAGCAGTCGGCGGATAATCGAAGAAAGAGCGGGGCAGGTCTTGACCTTGCCCTTTTCTTTTGGTATTATATAAGCAGCAAAGAAAAGGAGACGTCAAAACATGACAGAAACAGCACAAGCGCGCAATTTGTCGACCATGAAGCCGTTATTCGACGGTGACAGTCTGGCAAAGGTCGTTACTATCCCAATCACAGCCGAAGAAGTTCGCGAGGTTCCTATCTCGGACGAGACGCAGAAGAAGCTCGAAGACCTCAAGAAAGAACTCGAAGAACTTCGTAAGGGCATGACAGGAGAGGACGAAGCGGCTGACCGTGTTATCTTGAAACAAATGATTGACAAGGGTCTGACGACATTGTTCGACAAAGAAACGGCCGACTTAATCTATGAACTTTGCGGTAAAGAGGTTATCACCTATACCGAAAAGTATGCACTAATCGCCGAGTTCATCAACTCGCATTTCCAAGACCGAGTGAATAGCGAAGTATTCGCAAAGTACGCGCTAAAGGCTAAGAAATAATGCCTTTCGACATCAGTCGGCCAATACCTCAAGAGCTGGTTCATCGTGGCAAACGATACCAGCTTTTTCTGTCCTTCGACAATGTTCTCCGCGTCTTTGAAATGTTTCAGGACGACGACATCGAAGACCTTAGCAAACCTTACTTCGCCATGATACTTCTAACTGGGTCGCAGGACTTCAACGAGCTATACGCCGAGGAAGTTATCGAGGTTTACAAGCAGGTATTCGAGGAACACATCAAGGTAACGCGTCCAATAGACGAAGCGCCACGCTACGACCTAGAGGGAAACGTGTTGCCTAGCAGAAAGACAGAAGACGATGAGGACGAGGACAGGGCGCCTTTTAGCTTCAAATACGACGGCGAGTATATCTTCGCTTCCTTCCTCCAAGCCTACGGGCTGGACCTAATAGAGCAGCAGGGCGTCTTGTCTTGGCGCAAGTTCAACGCCTTACTTGCTGGATTGCCAGACAATACCAAGCTATCACGGGTCATGGAGATAAGGAGCTGGAAGCCGTCAGACACTAAAGACAAGAAGGAGCGCGAACGTATGCGCAAACTACAAAAAATTTACGAATTACCGAAAGAGTAGAGAGGGGGGGTAAACAATGGCAGACGGAAGGGTCACGATACAAGTGTCCATGGACGGGCGACAAGCTCAGAGCGAAACGCGGTCCCTCAAATCGTTACTTGAAGGCCTTACGGAGTCAGTAGGCAAGACAGGGAGCATGTTCAAGTCATTGCTCGGCGCTAACATCATCGGCAACGCATTGACGGGAGCGCTCGGCAGCATTAAGAACGGCGTATCAGAGATTGCAACAGAACTCACCAGCTCAACGAAAGCATGGAAGACCTTCGAGGGTAACTTGTCAATGCTTGGCAAGTCCGCGGAGGAAATCGGCCAAGTAAAAGCCAAGCTGCAGGACTACGCCACACAGACCATTTACAGCGCGTCAGATATGGCGCAGACATACAGCCAGCTAGCGGCCGTTGGTATCGAAAGCACCGACCAGCTAGTAACAGGGTTCAGGGGGTCTGGCAGCAGCAGCAGAAAACCCGCAACAGGCAATGAAGACATTAAGCCAGCAGGGCGTCCAAATGGCGGCCAAACCCAAGGTCGCATGGCAGGACTTCAAACTCATGCTAGAGCAGACGCCAGCAGGTATCGCAGCGGTAGCGCGTGAAATGGGAATGTCTACCGATGAAATGGTTCAGGCCGTCCAGGACGGGAAGATTGCCACAAACGATTTCTTTGACGCGATAAAGAAGGTCGGGAACTCGGCCGAGTTTACCAAATTAGCGACAGAATTTAAAACCGTTGATCAAGCGATTGACGGGGCCAAGGAAACGCTAACCAATAAGCTACTACCAGCCTTTGACGTGGTGAACAAGCACGGGATAAAGGCCGTTGTCGCCTTAACGAACGCACTCGACAGCGTAGACTTCGGGGCGCTGGCTAGCAACCTAGACAAAGCGCTGTCAAGTATCAACGTAGAGAAGATTGTTCAGGACATACGAACATCATTCGGGACAATTTTCAACGACCTAAACGGTGCTAAACTTACGGGAGCCATGAACGCGGCCAAAGCAGCAATCGACGCAGTCGGGAACGCCTTATCAAGCGCAGGCAGTAAGACCGCATGGCTCAACACTATCAGCAACGTTGTAGGTGCTGTTATCAACACATTCACGGCAGGGGCGCAGATTGTCAAGAACTTCGTCAACGCATTCGCAGAGACAGGAGCAATCAAAGCGGCAAAAGCAGCCTTTGATAGCCTTGTGGCAGCGTATAACAACGTAATAACCAGCATTGGGAACGCTTCGGCGTGGTCTACGCTAGGGTCTGTTATCGGTGGCATTGCAACGACTATCTCAAACGTCGCTAAGCTATCGGAGACTTTATCGCAGGACTGGACGAATCAACAATCCAAGGGATAACTAATGCAGTTGTCGGGCTTGTGGCGGCATTCATGACGTTTAAAACGGCCCTTACAGTCGTAAACGGCATAAAAACAGCCTTCCAAGGTATCAAAGCAGCCTTGAGCTTCGGCCAAACAATCGTCGGGCTTGTCTCTAACGTCTTAGGACTTGCAGCGGCTCAAGGTACAGCGGCGGCGTCAAGCGGAGCTATGGCAGCAGGTGAAACAGCGGTCGGCTCTAGTGCGGCAGCTTCCGCAACTAGCGTCTTACAACTCGGCGCGGCCGTCCTGATGATTGGCGCTGGCGTAGCCTTAGCGGCAGCGGGTATCTATATCTTGGTACAAGCAGCTATACAACTAGGAAGCGCAGGAGCGCCCGCGGCAATCGCCCTCGCTGGTCTTGCGGTAGGTATCCTTGTATTGGGAGCGGCAGCAGCGGCAGCAGGCGGCTTACTGACAGCAGGAGCGGTCGGAATACTAGCCTTTGGCGCGGCCGTCCTGATGATTGGCATAGGTATAGGCATAGCAACCGCAGGGATAGCCCTATTGGCTACGCAGCTACCACTTGTCGCACAATACGGCACAGCGGCAGCGATAGGCTTCGCAGCTCTCGGGGCTGGTCTTTTCGTCGTAGGAGCTGGCGCCTTGGTTGCTGGTGCTGGTATCTTAGTTCTGGCCGTAGGGGTCGCAGCCCTCGGCGTTGCTTCGTTAGTGGCGGCCGTAGGGGTCGCAGCCCTCGGGGCAGCTTCTCTTATCCTAGCAACGGCTATCGTTGTCGCTGCAGCTGGTATCGTCCTAATGAGTACCAGTCTATCAACTATCGCACAGTACGGAACGGCAGCAGCTGTCGGATTGGCCGCGATTGGGGCGTCCTTGTTCGTTGTCGGTGCTGGCGCTCTTGTCGCTGGTGCTGGCATACTAGTAGCAGGCGCAGCGCTGGTCGTTCTGGCCGCAGGAGCCGTCGCAGCGGCAGCAGGAGCCGTCGCCCTTGGCGCTGGTCTGCTCGTCGCAGCGGCAGGAGTGGCAGCCTTCGGGGCAGCCTTGAATGTAGGCACGCCAGCTCTTGACAAAATGGCAAGCGCAGTTGCTAAAGTCGTCAACGCTATCAGCGGCGGCCTTGTGGCTATCCTGAACTCAATATCAGGAGTTATAACAAGCGTCGGAAACGCAGCGCTAAAAGCAGGGGACGGCTTCAAAGCTCTTGCGCAGGGCGTTGTCATGATAACAAATACCAACCTTGGTGACATGGCAGCCAGCCTTGCAGCAGTAGCAACGGGCGTCGGCGCTATTGCAGGAGCAGCAGGAGGAATGGCAAGCGCTGGTGCTGGAATGAAACAACTAGGAAGTGGTTTAATGCTCGTCCAGAGCAGCGGAACAATGGCGTCAGCTATCCTAACAGTCCTAGCGTCCAGAATACCGACGATAAGCGCGTCAGTAACCCAGCTATCGCCAGCAATGACAACAGCAGCCGCCGGGTTCCGTACATTCGCTACAAGCGTTACATCTTCGCTGTCTGGTCTATTGGCTAGCACAGCCATTTTAACGCAGTTCTCGGCGCGTATAACGTCTTTAGCGGCCACGTTCGGAGCAGTAACGGCAGGAGTGACGGCGTTTGCTAGCAGCTTCGCGATGATTAACGCTGTACTTGGTTCGGTAAACGGACAATTTACAGCGACGACATTATCTGTTACAATGTTAAGGGGGCAAATTGCAACCGTACCAGCTGCATTTATGCAGGTAGGCACAAGTGCCATAATGGCAACGGCGCAAATCCGACAAATCGGCGCGTCCGCTCCTATCATCGGCGCTTCAATGCGTGCGGCAGCTTCGCAAGTTGTCGCAGCAATGGCTCAAATGGTGCAAGCGGTCGTTTCTGGCGGTCAGAGAATGATTGCAGCAGGCCGACAAGCAGGAACCATGACAAGCCAAAACCTCGCTGCAGGTATTAGGGGCGGTGTCGGAGCTGTAACAGGCGCCATGGCGTCCCTTGTATCAGCCGCGGCGTCCAGAGCGTACGCTGGCGCTGGTTCAATGCGTGGCGCTGGTTATCAAATCGGCGCAGGGTTGGCGCAGGGTATGTATGCAGCCCTTGGAGCTGTCACGGCCGCAGCTAACGCCCTTGTCGCACAGGCAGAGCGGGCAGCACAGGCCAAGGCAAGAATTCACTCACCGTCCCGTTTGTTCCGCGATGAAGTCGGCCGCTATATCCCGCAAGGGGTTGCCGTCGGTATCGAGAAGAACACGGACTACGTCGAGGAAGCGTCGGCCGCTATGTTCGACAAGGTAGGCAAGCTCAAAGCCAGAGCCGAGGACTTCATCGGTACAGGAAAAAGCAGTCTAGCTTCTACGGTACGGGCAGAGACAGCCAGCCGCCAGACAGTCCAGCAGCAAGTCGAAGTCATTCGCAAACGGACAACGGACGCGATAGACAAAGCGCTTGAAGTCGCAAGACGAGCGGTCGAAAGACCCGTCCAGATTGACATCGACGGCCGCAAGGTCGCAGAGACGACAGGTCCAGAGCTTACACGCTGGCAGTCGAAAGAAACCAAGCTAAGAGATAGAGGGAGAGGTATAGTATGACAAAGCAAGAAGTCACAATGACTTTCAACGGCGTCAACCTCGGGAAATACTTTCGCATTACTGACGTACGGCGTCCCGTGTTATCCGAACGCGAGATAACCACGAACGACGCCCCGTCGGTAGGAGTGAATATCCAGAGAGTGAAGCGCAAAGCGAAAACAATCGAGGTAGAGTTCCGCATGCTCACCGACGACGGCCAGAGCATGGAGCTATTAAAGCACGAACTCGGCGGCGTTCTAAACGTCGTCGAAGCTGTTCGGGTGACGTTCTCGGACGAACCCGACAAGTATTACATGGCAATACCTCCTAAGAATATCGAACCCGACACGGTCGCTTCATGGCTGCAAAAAGGCACCCTGACGCTGCTAGTACCTGACGGGGTCGCTCATTCGACAACGTACAAGAAAATCACGGAAGCCGAGAACAAAGGCGACCGCTTGGTCTTTAAGATTGAGAATAACGGCAATCACCCCGCTAAGCCAATCATCAGGGTTAAGCACAAGGCCGAAAACGGCTATCTAGGCTTCGTAAACTCTACGGGCGCTCTAGAGATAGGAAATCCCGAAGAAGCCGACACGGAGGAATACAAGCGGTCAGAGCTGCTGCTAGATTATCGAGACAACCTCATTCTTAACGGCTTCACCGCCGCAGTTAAGAACAGGGCAATCCTAAACGATACATCGCAGACGCTAGACGGGACGGTTATCAATACAGATAACGCGTGGGGACGTCCTCACTTGTCCCTTGGAGCGCGTGGCGGCACATCAGGACAGCACGCAGGGACGTTGACTTGGGACATACCAAGAGGGAGCGACGGAGTGGCTGGCTCGCTGCATGATTATATCTGGTGGCGTCAAATCTTTTGGCTTGGTGCCACTTCCGAGTTTGGTTTCTTAAAGGTCATGGTGAGCGACACAGAAGGCCGCTTCTTGTACGGCGTAGAAACCTACAAGCGGGCTAATGGTCTATGGTGCGAGTTCAACATTCTTGGAGCGAACGGGCGGGGCGGCTACGATATACTAAGACGTTTCAACTTCCTTGGTACGCACAACATGGACCAGAACCCCTTCAACGAGCCGCGGGGCTGGTCTGACATGCGCAGAGTCGACGACACAATCACGTTTTACTGGTTCGGGTCTTATATCCCTATCACGATACCGCAAATCAAAGGCCGCAAGTCGGCAAAGATACACGTCGCCTTTGGCTCTATCGGCGACCGTCCTATCGTGCGGCACATGTACCTGGACGGGCTAATGTACCGAAAGGACAACGTATCGGCTATCCGTGACGTTCCGAACTCTTTCCAGCCTAATAGTACGGTGGAAATCAACACGGAAACGGATAGCGCGCTGGTGAATGGCTTATCAGCTTCGCAGCGTATTATCCACGGCTCGCAATGGCTGACATTGCCGCCTAAGTCCTCGACGCTGGAAGTCTTCACGTCTAGCTGGTGCAAGACCAAACCCGAGGTAACTATATCATTCGAGGAGCTATTCTGATATGCTTTTAACAATACACGATGCAGACATGCACCAAGTCGCATGGATAGACAACGAGAAGCAAGAGACGCTGAACTACTACGACGACACTTGGACGCGCTACCTTGACACGGGAGCGTCTACCTTCGAGTTTACCGTCCAAAAGAAGGCAATCAAGACCGACGTCGGGAACAAGGCAGCTTATAGCTACCTGAACGAAAAAGGCTTTTGTGTCGTTCATCTACAAGGGGCAGGCCTTCGTCTTTAACGTAATGGAGATTGAGGAAGACGAGCACACTATCCACGTCATATCCGAGAACCTCAACTTGGAACTTATCAACGAGAAGGCCAACGCATACAAGGCACCAAAGGCTATGACGCTACGGGAATACCTCGAAGCAATGGGCTTGATTGCCTTTGCATACTTGAAAGTAGGTATCAACGAGCTAGAAGGTCAGACGCGCTCGCTGGAATGGGAGGGACGGGAGACAAAACTTGCCCGTCTCATTTCCCTAGCTAACCGCTTCGAAGGAGAGCTGGACTTTGAAACTCGCCTAAACAAAGACGGGACAATCAAGGATTTCATCGTCAACTTTTACAAAGCCAACGACGGCGGCCAGAACCAAGGGGTCGGCAAGGTTCGCGGCGACTTGATACTGGACTACGGCCACAATCTCGACAAGCTGACGCGGCACATAGACAAGCGGGAAATTGCTAACGTTGTAATGCCCGTTGGCCGCGACGGCCTGACAATCGACGGCATGGGCGAGCTAAAGCAGTACAACGCAGCTGGCGAGCTAGAGTTCTACCAGTTCGGGTCTATGCTCTATGCTCCGCTATCAGCGCAGCGCTACCCGTCTACCTTCACAGGTCGGGAAACGTCCGATAGGTGGATAAGAAGTGATATTGACGTCGACACGGACAACAAGGACGTATTACGAGCAACAGGCTTGCGGCACCTGAAAAAGGTTGCCTATCCTGCTATCACTTACAAGCTGAAAGGCTTCATCGACGCGGACATCGGGGACACTATCACGGTCAGAGATAGCGGCTTCAAGCCGTTGCTGCTCATGACGGCGCGCGTGTCCGTCCAGAAAATCAGCTTTACCGACAAGACCAAGAACGAGACAGAGTTCGACAACTTCAAAGCGCTTGAAAACCGCTTGACCGACGGCATACAGCAGGCGCTAGACCGAGCAATCGAGAACGCGAAGACGTACAGCATTAAGCTAGAAACGTCTAACGGCGTCATGTTTAAGGACGGGGCAGGCGAAAGCATAGTCACACCTACGCTGTACCGAGGGGCTAGACCAATCAGCCAAAACGTAAGCTGGAGCTGGTTCGTTGGCGGCGTCTACAAGGCCACAGGGTCAACGTACAAGGTCGAAGGCAAGAAGGTAGGCGACAAGCTAGTCCTGAAAGCTGCTGCCATCATCGGCGGCCAGACCATAGCGACGGAAGACCTGACCTTTGTCAACGTGACGAATGGGGAAGGCGTCGGCATTGCTTCGACCACTATCCACTACGCCAGAGGGAAAGCGGGACGGAAATCCCGACGAGCGGCTGGATTGCTAACGTTCCCGTCGTAGAAGACGGCCGCTATCTATGGACCCGCACAACATGGAACTATACCAACGGAACCAGCAAGCAAGGGTACAGCGCGGCTAAAATGGGAGAGCGAGGGGCTAAAGGGCGACCAAGGGAACGGCGTCGTATCAGTCGCTAACTACTATCTGGCTACCAGCGCAGACAAGGACGTCACCTATTCGACTACGGGCTGGACGACAGCAGTCCAGCAGATAAGCCAGAACGTTCCCTACTTGTGGCATTACAGGCAGGAGACATTCAGCAACGGCAGCAGCAACCGCACGCAGCCCGCTATCATCGGGACGCACGGAAAGAACGGGACGCCGCTTTATACTTGGATAAAGTACGCGGACAGCCCGACGTCTGGCATGAGCGACACACCAGCAGGAAAGCAGTACATCGGCATAGCTTACAACAAGCAGACAGCCACGGAAAGCTCCAACTACGCGGACTACTCGTGGTCGCTGATTAGAGGGGCGGACGGTGTCGAAGGTCCTAAAGGGGCAGACGGCCAAACGCTTTATACTTGGATAAAGTACGCCGATAACGCCTTGGGCGCTGGTATGAGCGACACACCAACGGGCAAGCGGTATCTTGGTCTTGCGGTCAATCGTTCGACGGCCAGCAGGTCAAACAATCCGAGAGACTACGAGTGGTCACCGCTGTTTGAAAATGTCAAAGTAGGCGGCCGCAATCTCTTGCGAAACTCGCAGGGTCCATTCATTCCAGACAGCAAGCCCGAAAACTTTGACAACTTCGAGGTTTACGGCAGGACGTCGATACACTTGACAAACGGCGAGAAATACCTTATCAGCGCTAAGACCAACGGCAAGTTTTCGGACGTCCACAGCGGGGCGGCAGAGAGCGACAACGTGGTCTTGTGGTTTACGGACAAGGTGGCGAACATCGCGGCAGTATCTAGCCCAGAAACGGGGACGGTCGGCACCTTCTTTACTTGGGACAAGCCGACAGGTGACTACTACTTGCGGGTCAATACATACCACAAGCAGCCTACTATCAAGGTCTGGGACGTCAAAGTCGAGCAGGGAACCGTCAAGACAGATTACACGATAGCGCCTGAAGACCTGCAGGAGCTATTCGACGCGAAAGCAGACCAGAACTTGACACAGCAGCAGCTCGAAGCGCTGGCAGAAAGGACCCGCATGGCAGAGACAGAAGCCAAGGCGGCCGAAGTTGCTTCGGTGCTGCAAGAATGGGTCAAACGATTTAACGAGTACATGGCAGAAGATACCAAAGGCAGGGACGAAAGCGAGAAAAAGCTAATCGACGTTGCCAGACGGGTCGAAGCCATAACAAACGACTTCGGGGAGCTGTCCGAGCGCTGGAACTTCATAGATACCTACATGAAAGCAGCAGAGGAAGGGCTGGTCATCGGGAAGAAAGACGGGACAAGCTCAATCAGGATAAGCGACCAGCGCATTAGCATGTATTCGGGAAATACCGAAGTCATGTATATCAGCCGCGGGGTCTTGCACATAGACAACGGGGTTTTCACTAAGACGCTTCAAGTCGGGCGCTTCGTCATGAGTCAGCACGAAGTAAACGCAGATATGAACGTCGTCCGATACGTCGGATAATTAAGAAAGGGGTCAATAAATGACAGAATATTTTAGCGGACAAGACGGGCAAGGGTACACCCTTAAAGCTATTGTTGAGCAAGTAGGGCAAAACCAAGCAGAGAACTATTCGGACGTACGGGTCCGACTGTTCCTGCTCAATCGTTGGGTAACATTTTCAGACTACAACGTGACAGCTTCGGTCACTATCGAAGGGCAGCGCGTATCATTCAAGGGACGGCCAGCCGTGCTAAACTACAACAGCGAAACGAAGCTGGAAGGCTTCGAGACAACAGCGCGGGTCTACCATAACGGAGACGGCGGCAAGACAGCCACAATCTCGGCAGACCTCACAGGCAGCGGCGGCTATTCTCCGTCTTATCTATCTATTTCCGAGCGTAAGTTCGAGCTTACGCGGATAGCCAGAGCGTCCAGCGTGTCCGTTTCAGGGACAGCGGTCGTCGGCCGTGATTTTTGTTATCTCAATCAATCGCGTTCTTCATCGTACACGCACAAGCTCCGCTACGTCTTCGGCTCCGAAGCGAAAGACATCGCGACAGGCGTCGGCGCTTCTCACACTTGGACGGTTCCGTCTTCGCTGCTTACTCAAATCCCTAACTCAAACAGCGGCCGCGGCACAATCTATTGTGAGACGTACAGCGGCGGCACGGTGATAGGCGAAACATCTGTCGCGTTTACGGTAGAGGTCGCAGAAGGCGGCGCACGTCCTACGCTGGCAGACATCACCTTGACGGAAGGAAACCAGAAAGTCGCGAAAGTATTGACAGGCGCAAACTACCTGCAAACAATCAGCGACATCGCGGTATCTTTTGAAGGAGCGAAAGGCGTTGACGGGTCGACAATCGTCGGTTACTATGCGGAAATCGTAGATAGGAACCAAACCACAAACCAGAATGGCGGCCGCCTTGGTCCTATGGAGTTCAACGGTTCGGCTACCATTCGCGCCAAGGTCATTGATAGCCGCGGCCGTGCTAGTGAATACGTCGAGAAGACTATAAACGTCATCGAGTATTTCACACCCGTATTATCTTTGAAAGTCGACCGAGTAGGCGAAGACGGTTCGACATTGATAGTAACCCGCACGGCTAAAATAGCTCCCGTCATGGTAGACGGCGTCCAGAAAAACAAAATGGAGTTGCTATTCGGTACTAGAGACATCACAAATAACGGAACTTTCAGACGCGACGTAGGACCTGCTGGCGTCATCGCCGAAAACATAAACGCTCTTGTCAATTCTCCTTCGGCTCTTGCGGATAAATTCCCGATAACGAACTCTTACGAAGTTATCGGCGAAATATTCGATAAATTCAAATTCCCTGCAGAGGTAGTTGTCACGGTACCCGTCGAAAAAGTTATCTTTGCATACGACAAAGATAGCCGCTTTGGTATCGGCAAGACGCCAGAACGCGGCATGCTGGACGTAGCGGGCGACATTTACGCAAACGGAAAGATTATCCAGCAGCACCAACTTACGCAAAAAAACGGAGATGTGATAGATATAAGGACAACAATCAAAGACTTTGACAACGCAAGAACTTCTGGTTTCTACATCATAAAAGGCAAACAGGACGGAACCCGAAATGCTCCTAATGGAAGGCCCGGTCTTTTAGAAGTGTTTAACCTTAACGAGCGCGAGTCATACCAAAGATTTACAGACATCGACATGAAAGTGTTTATCAGGTTTAGAAATTGAGTGGAGCGTGGAGAGATTGGCTGGAGTATCCAAACGCTAACAATACTAACATGATAAACACAGGCTGGCAGCCAGCGGGCTATCCCTAAGAGCTTCTACAAGCGGTGCGGCGACGTGCTGGCTATTCGCTACGATTTTGTAGGGCAATGGATCCAATGTTGACTTTGCGATTATCCCCGTAAATATCCTTCGAGCAGTTCAGAGCTACATGCTAACCATTCCTAAATGGTCCGTTACAGCCGACGGAACGAACGTACAAATCAACGCAAACAGTAACAAGTTGATAGCTGTAAACACTCAATCAGGCGCAACGTATAGCGGTCAAATCGTCATTATGTTGTAACTTTACAACCACGCGCCAGCGTGCTATAATTAATACATCGAACAGGAGGGCATAACATGCTAAGTTTAGAACGCACACGCCAGACCGTCGCTTCCTTCTACGTTGAGGAAGACGGCCAGAAACACCTTGTAAAGACTACAATCGTCAACACAGACGGAAACGCAGTCAGCACAGCCAGCGAGAACATCATCGACGCCGAACGCTACGCAGCAAACCGCCGCGATATGCGCAAGGACGAGCTGGCGCTGCAAAATGCTATCTACGACATCGAGGACGCAGTCCTGAAAGAAATCGAAGCAGCGAAAGCAGCACAGACACAAGCATAAACAAGGACTTTGCAAAATACCCTGCCGCTGGTGGGGTATTATTGTTTTGTCAAACAAAACGAAATGGGAGAGTAAGACATGCACGAACTACTAGCGGCCGCCGTCACACCGCAGCCGACGCCAGAAAATGACGGTATTTTTTTGATTATCGACGTAATCATAAAATTCTACCAGACAGGGATAGACGACCACTTGCCCGTTTTCGGGTTGTTGGTTCTGATTGTCGCTGATATTCTTCTTGGTGTTGCGCGTGCTTGGGCGCAGAATAGGTTCTCGAGTTCCAAGCTACGGAAGGGCGTCGTTAGTCACGTTACCGTGTTTCTTGCTGTCATGTTTTTCGTATCCGTTCGCAGAGTACGCGGGACAGGCTGGCTTCGTGAACAGCTTCATCTTGGCAATGGTCGCAAGTTACGCAGCTTCGATTTTGAAAAATCTTTCTATGTTAGGCGTCAAGCTGCCATACCTCGAGAATTTCATCGAACGCAACCTAGACCACGACAAGGAACTATTCCAGCAGGACGGAGACGTTCGACACAAGACGCCGAAGAAAGCGGCGCCGAAGAAAAAGAAAGAAGGAGGAAAGAAAACGTGAAGAATTTCCAACTATCAAACGAAGCCTATTCGTTGCTTAAATGGGGTACAGCAATTTTCTTGCCAGCCCTTGCGACATTCGTCGGAACTATCGGAACGGCTCTTAATTGGGAGCATACGCAGCTAGCGCTTATCGTCCTAACCGCGTTTACAACTTTTATGGGTACGCTGCTAGGTATCACGTCCGCGAACTACAACGCAGGCAACAAAGAGTAAGGGGGCGAAAATGGTTAATACAGAACTAGCAATCTCCTTCATGGCAGGCCTAGAGGGCAACGTCAGCTACTCTATGGCACGCCGCGAAGGTCCTAGCTCCTACGATTGCTCCAGCGCGATTTACTACGCCCTACGAGCTGGCGGCGCTTCTCCTGCTGCTTGGACTGTCAACACAGAGACAGAGCACGATTGGCTTATCGCTAACGGCTATTATCTGTTGGCTGAAAACGAAGATTGGGACATGCAGCGCGGCGACGTCATTATCTGGGGGCCTAAAGGTCAATCACTCGGCGCAGGCGGTCATACCATGCTAGCGCTCGACGCAGACAACGTTATCCACTGTACCTATGCAGCTAACGGCGTGACGCGGAATAACTACAACCAGCTTTACGGCTGGAACGCTGGTACCATGGGCGGCCCTTACGTCTATGTTTACCGTCAGAACGGAACCACGCCCCAAAAAAGCGAAAGCGTACAGCAAGGAACGCCGCCAGAAGCGGCAGCGGGTACGCTCGAGCAGTTGGCGGGTGAGGTTATGGCTGGCAAGTACGGCAGCGGAGAGGACCGCAAAGCGGCTCTTGGTAGCAAGTACGCGGCAGTTCAGACGATTGTCAACGAGAGACTAGAAGCGATTGACGCGCCAACATCTCACAATCGGCTAGCTGATGAAGTGCTGGCAGGACACCTCGGAAACGGGGACGAGCGCAGAGCGAATCTCGGCACCTACTACAACGCGGTCCAGAACATCGTCAACAGTCGATAGGCTGCAAGCAAATTTTCTTTTAAATAAATACAAAAAGGCCGTGGATAATCTCCGCGGCTTTCTCTTTTGTCTACAATGCTGTTTAAACGCAAAATAAACAGCCTGTTTTCGATTTTATGATGTTCCACGACGTATTACACCAGAGAGGACAAAAAAACGTCTTAAAAACGCGTTTTATGGCGTTATAAAATTTCATTAAAGATTTTTGATAAAACTATTGACAAAGACGTCGCGAAGTGCTAAACTATAATTGTCCTGCTAAGGACTGATGAAACTTTTCATAATAATCTCCATAATTACCCTGAAAGTTGGCACTCCGCCAGCTTTTTTTGTTGTCCTATTGACAATGACGCCGCGAAGTGCTATAATCAAGGTGCGCTGGATAAGGCGCAAAAAAATTTGGGTTCTCCTTATACCAAAAATCAAAAACCAGCAATCACGTTTCATAGATAGACATACCGACAAACTTATCCAAAAAGGTCGCGGTAGTTCTACCTCGCTATCGCGACCGTTTCTTTCTGTATTCCTCCCGTTGGCTATGCGGGAGGTTTTTATTGCAAAAAAATAAAGTTAAAAATAATTTAAAAAAACTTTGTAAAAATGCTTGACAAAGAAAAAAATCAATGCGGTATAATTAAATCATAAATAATAAACAAGCCGAAAAAAACGGCAGGAGGTAACTAGATGAAATTAAGAAGACTAACACGCGCAGACGTCATGGCACGGGCGCACGAAATCACAGCGCCGACATTCGCAGATGCTCTAAAATCTGCATGGGCTGAAACTTACGAAATCGAGGAAGACTACGCGGACCGCGTCGCTGCCGTTCTGGAAGCAACCAGAAACCACAAGAAGAAATATCGCGGCCGCGAGGGAACTCTTGAACTATGTTAGCACAGTAACAGCTTTCAACGGCTTCGCTAAAGATTGGGAGAAAAATTCACGCGAACCTTTTTCGCTTTTCGACCTTGGCCGCGAGCGTCTGGAAGTCAACACATTCGACCACGGGAAATTCGTTTCAATCTTTTCAGCGTGAAAGTATTTAGCAAGTAAGGGAAAAAGGAGATAACATCATGAAAAACGCGAAATCATCGAACAAGTAAACAATGCGAACGCTTGGGGAAAAAGGACGGGCTGCTGCTCGACCTTCTGGAAGGCGACGGACGCCTTGAAAAGCACAACAGAATTAACACATACTGGCTTAACATTCAGGACGGCGTTCGCTTCTGCTATTACAGCAGCCAGCAGGTTGTCGTCGTATATCGCAACGAAGAAACGCAGGATATTATCGACTTTAAGGTTTTGTGTCAGAATAGCGAAGGCAACAGAGCAGCAAACAAACGATAAGGAGGTACACGATGAAACATTTTTACTTAACATTGACGGAAGACCTTCGAGAAGCAGCTCCGCTTCTCGATTGGGTCAAGGTAGCGACTGAGAAAGTCGCAGGGAAGATTATCAAGGACGAAGCCGACGGGTCAATTTATATGGCTACCTTTGCCGAACATACAGGCACCAGACGCGGCGCGATGCCGTGGGAGTGTGTCCGTACGTTTAAATGTTACTGCGTACCCGTAGACGTCAAGAGCATGACTTTATTATCAGACGGAGGAGCCGATGAAGAAAAAGAGCATACGCGACCTAAGACGCGAGCGACGCTTGTCGCAGATAACACTTGCGGACGAGCTGTCATTTCACAAAGCTACTATCCAGCGCTGGGAATACGGCGCAGAGCCGCAAGAGGAAAACAAGAAGGTCATAGCCGAATACTTCGGCCTTGACGTAGCGGATATATGCTGGGCGCCGAGCTGGCGAAAAAGCTGAAAGACTTGGAGGGTAGCCGTGGCTAAGAAGGAAAAGAAATATTACTACCTAAAGCTGAAAGATGATTTTTTCGAGCGCGAGGAAATACAGATACTCGAAGCAATGCCAGACGGCTATCTGTACTGCAATATCTTGATGAAACTATATCTGCGCAGCCTAAAGAGCGACGGGCGGCTCATGTATCGCGGAGTGATACCATACACGCCCGAGATACTGGCAACTCTCACGCGCCACTCGGTCGGCGTCGTCAAGTCTGCCATTGACACTTTCCGCAATCTGGGTCTTTTGGAGGTGCTGGATAACGGGGCAATGTATATGCTGGACGTCGAGAACTTCGTCGGTCAATCATCGAACGAAGCGGACCGCGTGCGGCTCTATCGTGCGAAGATACAGGCCGAAAAACTCACGCTGCAAGCCGAGCAGGAAACCGACGAGCTGCCAGCTCATAACTTGAATAAATTACCACTAGAAGAAGGGGCGAAAATAGCGAGGGTGTACAAATGTACGACATTTGTAACAAAAAAAGCGACCACTCGCAAAACCGTTGAGCCGCAAAGGGGTACAGGAGTTATCCACAGGCAAAGCGTACAAATGTACGACAGAGAATAGAGATAAGAGATTAGAGACTAGAGATTATAATATAAATAATGTCGAGCAAGCTCGACATCTGCTCCGACTTCGTCGAAGCGTCCCGCACCTCCATACGAGGAAATCATCGCTTATCTGAACCAAGTCGCTGGCAAATCATTTAGTCACAAGACCAAGGAAACGCAGCGACTGATAAAAGCACGCTGGAACGAGGGCTACACGCCAGAACAGTTTAAGACCGTGATAGACGTTAAAAGCTCCCAATGGCTCCATAAGCCAGAAATGCTTGGCTACTTGCGGCCTATGACGCTATTCTCTACCAAGTTTGAAAGCTACTTGAACGAAGCAGCTCCGCGGCCAGCAGCTAACCAGCAGCAGCCTGCACAGACTAACGGCAATATGCCAGAATGGGCGGTAGAAGGTCGACGCAAGCAGGAAATCACCAAGAAGAATGAGCAGGCTATGACGCCAGAGCAGAGCCAGCGGCTAGAAAAGTACAGTCGCAGACTAAGCGAACTTATCCTGATGAAGCTAAACAGCGGCGCAGAGCTGACGCCAGAGCAGCAGCAGGAGCGCGCAGACATCAAGGAGCTTTTTCCAATCGCTCGAGCGCGTGGACTTTTGGCAGACTGACATCGCAGCGAAAATGCTGAAATAAAAATAATTTGAAAAAATATTAAAAAACTATTGACAAACAAAACCAATCGAGTTATACTTGTATCATCAAGGAGAAAGGGGAACCAATGACAGGAAACAAGAAGAAATGGACGCTTTACGGCTTACGCTCGAACTTCTGCCTAAAAAGCAGAAGAAGTAGCGGAAGTGGTAGGGCTAGACAGACAAGGGGTTTTGCGATACGAGCGCAACGCTGGCACGATGAATAGCTACATGCGCGAGAAGTTCGCGAACTTCTACGGGGTACCAGAAGACCAGATAGTCTTCGGGACAAAGGACGCGCTTCGGGCGGAAATGCTCGGGCGCAAGAAGTAAACGGGGGAGATTATGAAAGGACTTAGCAGGCTTTTTGTATGCAATCGAACCCGCGGAGGTATTGCATGACTGAAAAATTGACATTCGACCAGCTACAACGTAAAATGCAGCTCGGGAAGAAATACAAACAAGGTATATCGTTCTCGTATAGGAACGTCGAGGACATCACAACGCACTTTAAAGCGTTGAATAGCGGCTGGTCGCTTAAATTCACGGACGACCTTTTCGAGATAGGCGGGCGCGTGTTCCTGAAAGCAACGGCACAGGCCAAACGCGACGAGGAAATCGAAGAAGCGACAGCTTTCGCAGAACTCGGCACAGTACCGAAGACCAGAAAAGGAGCGGACCAAATGCAGGGTGCCGCAATGGTCGGGAGCTGTTTTCGTCTTACGCCCGCAAGTATGCGGCGCAGGGATTGTTCGCAATGGGCGAGGAAGACGTCGACGCCTTTCAGTACGCAGAAGCGCCAGCGACGTTGACGCAAGAGCAGGTCATGAACCTAGCAAAACGAATTGACAACGTAGCCAAGGCAAGCGGCAGGGAACCGCGGCAGGTAGAAAGCGCGCTGCTCAAAGAGTTAGGAGCGCCTAGCTTAGACGCGGTATTCGCGACGAACTTCGACTGGTGCGTCGGACGGCTCGAGGAATGGCTCGCGCTAGCAATCCAGAAGCAGGCGCCAGCAGCAGAACAGGAACAGCAACCAGAAGGCCAGCAGGAAGCAGGCAGACAAGACTTTGACATTAACAACATTTAGCACAAGGAGAACCACACATGACAACAAAACAAGCAACACCAGCTGCGCTGGAACAAATCACAAACGCGGGAATTACAGTAAAACCCGCGGTAGTCACTCTAGGACAGGGCGAAGCCTTCGCGGAAGCGGTGAAGGAAGTAGCGAGCTACTACGACGGCTACGTCGTAACAGCAGCGACGGTCAGCGACGACCGAAAAGTCTTAACCAAGCTAAACAAGTTCATTGAAGCTATCGAGCGCAAGCGAAAGGACGCACGCGCCGAAGTCCTAGCTCCGTATGACAACTTCAAGCGCGAGTATGACGCGGCCATGGCGCCCGTCATTGACACGCGGAACCAAATCAAGGAGCAGGTCAACGACTACGACGAGAACGTCAAGGCTACCCGTCTATCAGTCGTCGCTAACGTATTCAAGCAGCTTGCAGAAGCTAGCAACCTAGACCCGAAAGACTTCGAGCAATACCACGCAGACTTCCAGAACGCGGAGCATTTCAAGAAGAACAAGTTCGAGCTGACAACGAAAGCAATCGCAGCGATTAACGAAATCTTTGACAAAGAGGTTGCGCGCCTTGAAGAAATCGCACAAGGTCGCGAGACGGTGCGAGCAATGGCAGAAGGTAACGGACTAATCGCTGCACCTTACCTGACTTTGTTTGACAACGGCCAGACGCTACCACAAGTCCTACAAGCTATCACGAACGACCACAAGGCCGCACAGGCAGAGCGTGAAGCACAAGCAGCAAGAGAAGCTGCAGAGGTCGCACGTCTCGAGGAACTACGCGCCAAAGCAGAGCAGGAAGCTGCTGGAAAATATACGGTAGTCGACAACGAAACAGGCGAGGTCATGGGAGACGTACCAGCGGAACCAACACCAGATCCAATTCCAGAAGTTGCGAAGCAGCCAGCCCGTCTTGTCTTGGATATGACATTCGAGGACGTCGGCCAAATTCGGGAGCTTAAAGAATGGCTGGAAGCGAACGGCGTCAAGTACGAGCAGAAAGAAGCGGTGTGCTATGATGAAATACGACGAAATCATCGAGAGGGCGAAGGTCCTCCCGCCTCGTGGCGGCGGCAAGTTTGACGCAGCTATGGACGTCATGCAAGAGACAGCGAACTTTGTATCTCTGGCACGCAAAGGAGCAAGCAAGGAGCAGCTAACGCACGCGCTCGGCTCGCTGCTGGCAAGCATGGCGGCATCAGTTATCACTACAGCACCAGCCAGCATATCGAGCAATGGCGGCCGACTGATAAGGACATCGTCCAAAAACGCGCCCATTGACCTCGTCTATTGGCGACTTTTGAAGGTGAATAGTACCAGATACGGCGAACGTGTCCTCTTGCTTAACACGGTATGCCAAGAGAAGGGCGTCGACTTCCGCGAAGCCTTCGCGTATGGCGTAGGCCTGACGGGCAAACCAGAAAAGAAACCATTCTTGAAGCCGTGGCCGAAGAAGAAAAAGGAGCCGCTGGCGAACAAGTCGAAAAAAATCAAAAAAAGTTTAACAAAACACTTGACAAGTTTCTTGGAATGAGGTAAACTTAAAGAGTAGATAACCTACAAAACAAATAAGGAGGTTCCCACATGGAACGAATAAAAAAATATTGCATTTTGCAGAATAAAAAAGGTCTGTTTCTTGAAAAAGTCAACAGCCGAAAACTGAACGATACTTTTAACTTGCTATCTATGGACGTCGCTTTTTGCGACGCGCCAGAATATGCGGCCCGTTGCGATTATGAAGACAAGGACAGCGAGATTTTGAAAAAGCTGGCCGAGTTCCACAGCTTAGATATTCGGGTTCTTGAAGTCAAAATGGAAGTCAAGACGCTTGACGGTGAACCAGCGCCAGAGTACAACCGAGAGAAAGACCGCAAGAGCGAAGTTCGCGACTTCCTGAAAATACTTGCCAAGGTAGGCGAAGAAATGGAAAGCCGCGAGGAAGCCGAAGAAGTCGAAAAGTGCGACTAGAAAGAAGGGCAGGACATGGGGACTAATTTAGCAATCGTAACAGGGCGGCTAGTGCGAGACGTAGAGCTGCGCTGGCACCAAGGGCCGAACGGAAACCGAGCCTTTGCAGGCTTCTCAATCGCTTGCAACCGCAACTACAAGAACCAGAACGGAGAGCGTGACGCGGACTTCATCGAGTGTACCGTAAGCGGACGACAAGCTGAAAACCTCGCAAACTGGACGCGCAAGGGTAGTCGGATAACAGTTGTCGGGTCAATCAAAACCCGCAACTACGAAAACCAGCAAGGCCAGCGCGTGTATGTGACAGAGATTGACGTCCGAGACGTCGAGTATCTGGACCCGAACAGCCAGCAGCAGGGGCAAGACCAAGGCGGGTATAACGGCGGCTACCAACAACAGCAAAGCGGCTATAATAACGGGTATCAGCAGCAACCACGGCAGCAATACCAGCAGGGCTACCAACAAGCGCCACAGCAGGGCGGGTATCAGCAACAGCAACAGCAGCAGCCGCAACAGGCGCAGCAAGGCTACCAGCAGCCACAACAACAGCAACCAATGGCACAGCAGACATCGCTATTACAGGGCAACACAACGAACGTCATGGATATAAGCGACGATGACCTGCCATTCTAATTTTCAACGGCGGGGCTTACCGCTCCGCCTTTTACAGTAAAGGAGTATAAAAACATGGTACAAGGAAAATTACAAGACGATAAAGCTTTGATAATGAGGTTACACATCGCAGACAGCAAGAACCAAGAAAACGGCGAACCTATCGACATCAGTTTGGCAGGGGCAGCATCGCCGATTATTCAATACCGCGGTAAAATGGTATTGTTTAGTATTCAAGACATGGTCGCAGAAGCCGTCAGAATTATTGACGAAGCTATTGAAAAAGGAGATACAGAAAATGAATGAGCTTTTACTTTTGACCTTACCGCTGGCCGTGTTCGGCTATTCGGTACTTGCAACAATCGCCCTAGACCGTCAATATCGACGGGCTGAAAGCTGGAAGCGCAAATATAAGCAGCTAAAAGACGACTACGCAATCCCAGATGTCGGCCATGGTACAGTTACCATGACGCACATCGAGAAGACAGTCGCGAACGGCGTCGACGTCGTCCCAGCTAGACAAAGAAAGGAGATTTACCGATGAAACAGTTACCAGTCGTTAAGGCCCTACGCTTGACGCTAGAGCTTGCGGCCGTCGTTCTGATTGTCAGCTTGACGCTGATTGCAGCAGGACAAAAGGAGCAGCTAGCGAAGCAAGAAAAGGAAATCGAGCAGCTAAACCGCGATAAAACGGCGCTCATGCTTGATTACAGCGCATTGCAGAAAGAAGCTGGGCTATCAGCCAGCGGGGGGTATTAAATGGCAGAACTCGAAGAAATAAAGGATAAGGTCCGCAACTTGCTAGAACTTGCAGCAGACGCACCAGACGACGCGGAAGGTCAGACGGCCTTCCTGCTGGCTCAAAAGCTCATGGTAAAGCACAAAATCGAAGAAGGGGACATCACAGCCAAGGCAAGCGACATCGTAGAGGTCGAAGTCATTCGCAAAGGCGTCCTCTATTGGTGGGACAGAAAGCTATCAGCCACTATCGCGAATAACTTCGCTTGTGTATCTGTAAGCGATAGCAAGGCTATTTATTTCTACGGATACAAGGAAGACGCAGAACTGGCGCGTGACGTCTACCACATGGCAGCGCACCACATGAGCCAGCGCGGGAAATACTACGAGCTATCAGGCAAGGCGCTAGTTTACTACCGAAAGGGCTTCATCGTCGGACTTATGGATAAATTCGACGAGCAGAAACGACAAGACGAAAGTCTGGCGCTTGCTGTAATTGTGCCGCAGGAAGTCCACAAGGCACTAGAAGACGGAGGTATCACAGACACCAGAAAGGATAACGTGCCAGAGTGCGGCGACCCGATAGCCTACCTTATGGGCTACGAGAGCGGAAAAGAATTGAATACAAACAGGAAGAAGGGTATAGAATGATATACGAAATAAGCTATAACATACCGCGGCAGCGCGTTCTATTAGACGGCGCGGTCGTTCGGTACTTGCGCAAGGAGCGAGGGCTTACCAGCAAGCAGCTTGCGGATAAAGTCGGCATAAGCCACGGCAGCCTATCCAACTATGAGCGCATGGAAAGCGCCCCGCTGAAATCGGTAGCGCAGAAAATCGCGGAAGCCTTGGCCGTACAGGTCGGAACTATCAAGGCCAAATGGCGGCACGTCGAGAGCGGCGCAGAAGTCGCTCGAGTAGCGAAGAACCAGCGCCAGCGTCCAGAACAGCCAGCGGAGGAAATCACGCTGTTTAACGTTGAGGAAATCGACCAGAAGCCGCAGAAGGGCGCAGAGTACGTCGACGGTCTTCGATATGCGCTGCAGCGTGTCGAGAAGTACATCGGAGCTTATAGACCGCACAACAACCACGAACACGCTTCGGGCGCGCTCGTGGCTCTTAAGCTGGTATATGTCGACTTATTCGATGAAATCAAGGAAAAAGGAGGGGAGCGATGAAAGCAAACGTTAAGCACGCGCTCCGAAAGCTGGGCTACTACCAGCAGGAACCGCTCGAACTTTTTGGCGTCAAGACTACCCGACTTTGAACAAGGGGTACGTCACCACGAACCGACGCGCGACGTTCTCAGCGTCTATCACTTGCGAAGACGAGCCAAAGCTGACAATCGTCAAAGACCAAGACGGGGAAATCTTCGATGACGTATTCGAGCTGCTGGCAGCTTACCGCCTACCGCGGAAGCAGGCCGAGGAATTGAAACAAGTTGCGAGGGTACTATATGCCTAATATCGAAAAATTCACTTACTACCTGCCGCGGAATACCAAGAACCGCAAGCAGAACATGGTCCTAAACAGCAACGACCGACTAAACAGGTTTGCGAGAATGGAGACGACGCAGAAGCTCCGAGCGCTGGCAGCATATCAGGAGAGCGGGCGCGTGTTTGACCCGTACACGGCAGAACACCCCGCGCGGCTCATTCTCACCGTCTACCCGCCTACGCGGCAGGACGTAGACCCTCCGAACCTATACCCGACGTTCAAGGCCTTAATAGACGGACTGACCGACGCGGGCGTTTGGGTCGATGATAACAACCGCATTATACTTGAAACAGCTTTCCGATATGGCGGAGTGAGTGGCAAGAAAGGACACTACAAGCTGGAAATAATGGCAATGCCTTGCGCCAGCATGTTTTGAAAAAGGAGGAACCATGGCAACATTTACGAAAATCAGGTGCATTGATATAGACGACTTCGGCACGTTTCAAGCGCTGGGTGAACATCGACGATGTATCAATCGTTACACCGTTTGAAGACAGCGCGGAATACTCCGAGGTTGTCTTATCGAATGGGTACACCTACCTAGCAGATTACCCGTTCAGCGAGACGGTAAACATCATTTTACAAGCGAAGGAGAAGAAACAATGACGGCAGACTTTCAGACATTACTAGAAGACCGCGACAGCTGGCGTGATAAATACCACGACGCGCTTAGAGAAATCGACGACATGAAATACGAACGGGTGAGTATTCTTTCAGAGCTAGAACTTACGGAACGAAGCGAGGAAGAATATCGAAAGAAGTACGTAGACGTTCTGGCTGCTTTCGGAAGCGAACACCGTCAATATCTGATCCAGCAGCGAAGCCTTGAATACTTCCAGCTCAAATGTATCAACTTGCAGCGCCGAGAAGACGGGCTAGAACCTTACAATACGACCGCAGAAGCGGCGGAAGCCTTTATCAAGGAGACGCAGGCAGACAAGAAACCAGAAGACCTAACGCTATACGGCCACAAGGTTATCATCAGTAACATTCCACCCGTAGGTCACCAGCTCGAGCATATCATCGCGCCGACAGCGAAGAAGCTCCGCGAAGCGTATGAACGTATCATTGAGGAATACGGGACGGGACCAGCAGAGCCAGAAGAAGAACCAGACTGGCAGCCGCTAGGCGATACGGTAACGGAACTTGAAGACTACGACATCGAGGACGACGGACGGTATAGCGGCCTAACGCAAGATGTCCAAGGAGAAATCGAAATCAGATTGAAGCCAGTACAGGAAACACCGAAACACCCTCTGCACAGGAAGTCGAAGAAGACGCGCAAGAACCACAGAAAGAAGAAAGCAAGGCGAACGAATGGAAATTTTTAAGAAGGCAGTCATAGTCATCGCGGTATTGTTTTATGTCGTCGCTAGCTGCATAGAGCAGAAGAGAGCAATAGACGAAAAGCGGTACACGTTTATATACTTGATTTTTGCGGCACATACAGCGGCAGCCGTAGCGGCGACGATTGACTTTTTACGGTACTAACCAGACAAGAGAGGACGGGCAGCAGCGCCCGCCCTTTTTTGCTATACCGTAGACAAGATACGGTTTTTTTGCTAAAATATAAACAGCAAGAACCACAGGAAAAAGGGAGAGCTGACACAATGACGCAAAAAAAAGTCTTTCGGATTGATACAGTCTATCGAAAAGAAATCGAATGGCTTCGCTGGTACTACAAGAGAGACAGCAGGAACCCGAAGCGTACAATACTAGAGCAGCACATTGCAGACAGGGTCGAGACGCTAGAAAGCCCCTACCACGCGACAGACGCAAACGGAACCATTAAACGCAACGGGAACGGCCGCAAAAGCGAAGCAGAGCGCGTGCTGGTAGCCAAAGAGAACGACACGAAGCTATCTAAATACCTGACTATCAAACGCGCACTAGACGACATTACAGAGCGCACAGACGCAGCCCTTTTAACAGCAATCAAGGAGGTATACGTCTATCGCAGTATTAACTTGATAGGCGCAGCGTCGCGCTATATGTTCGTAAGTGAGCGCACGGCATATTACAGGGTCAAGGAATGGCTGGAAGAGTTCAGCGATGAACTATTCAATCCGCGGCATAGAAGCGGCTAAACGTGCAAAAATACCGCGCTTTATCTGATAGAATGATAGTATCAGCTCAAACAGAAAGGCGCCCACGCGGCGTCTTTTGTCGTTTACAGGAGGAAGAAAAAGCATGACGCAGACCAGCGAGAAAGTAACGCTGAAATACATGAACACGGACGACCTCGTTCCGTATATTTACAACCCGAGAGACAACGAGCAGGCCGTCGAAGCCGTGGCCGAGAGTATCAGGAACTTTGGCTTTAAAGTCCCTATCATCATCGACGCGGTCGGGGAAATCGTAACAGGACACACGCGCCTAAAAGCAGCAAAGCGGCTCGGTATTAAGAAAGTACCCGTTATCATCGCGGACGACCTAGACGAAGACCAAGTCCGAGCCTTTCGCCTTGCAGATAACAAGGTCGGAGAATTGGCCGAATGGGACGACGCGCTGCTCATGGCAGAGCTGGCAGCGATTGACCTTGATATGGAGCAATTCGGGTTCGACGTCGACGACCTGCTGGACGAAGCAGAAGACCTTTTGACTGACGACGAAGAAGTCGAAGAAGACGACGCAGACCTCGAGCTACAAGATACGACAATCAAGGCAGGCAACATCTTCCAGCTAGGACGCCACAGGCTGGCTTGCGGAGACAGTACAGACCGCGAACATATCGCGAAGCTCCTAGACGGCGCGAAGATTGACACAGTTTACACAGACCCACCGTATGGAATGAAGAAGGAAAAGGACGGCGTCCAGAACGACAACCTAAACTTTGACGACCTACTCGATTTTAACAAGAAGTGGGTACCGATTACATTCGACGCGATGAAAGAAGTTGGTAGCTGGTATTGCTGGGGTATAGATGAACCCCTCATGGACTTATACAGCAACATCTTGCGGCCGATGAAGAAGAGCCAAGAAATTACCTTCCGCAATCTTTTGACATGGGACAAAGGAAGCGGCCAAGGTCAAATGGCGAAGCTAACCAGAATGTACCCGACCGCAGATGAAAAAAATGCTTATTCGTCATGAAGGGCGTCCAGGCTTCAACACGAACTCTGATAATTACTTCGAGGGCTACGAAGCAATCAGGAAGCCGCTAGCAGAAGCAGCCGAGCGCGTGGGATTGACATCGAAGAAGTTGAAAGAGATAACAGGCGTGGCCATGTTCTCGCATTGGTTCACCAAATCACAATGGGCCCTCATTCCTTTTGAACATTACAAGAAAATAGCCGAATACTACGGCGACGAATGGGGCGCAGACTACGAGACAATCAAAGCGGAGTATAACAAAATCAAAAAAGACTACGACCGCATAAAACAGGACTACTACGATACACGCGCTTTCTTTGACGCGACACATACGAACTTTAACAACGTGTTACACTTTAACCGTACCAGCGAAGAAGAACGCGAAGATACAGGCGGACACGCAACGCCTAAACCGCTGAACCTTGTCGGCCTTATGCTAAAGACATCGACGCGAAAAGGCGACAACGTTCTGGACGTATTCGGCGGCAGCGGCTCGACGCTCATTGCTTGCGAGCAACTGAACCGCACTTGTTACATGAACGAACTCGACCCGCAGTATGTCGACGTAATTATTCGACGTTGGGAGAAGGTGTCAGGGGACAAGGCGGTTAAAATCAACTGACGAAAGGAGGTCGAGCAATGGCAGCAAAGAAGCCAGCGAAGAAGGTGGCGAAGAAGCCAAGCGGCTCGAAGAAAGCCCGCCCCGTCCGTATGACGGATTGGGAGACGGACGACAAGCTGACCCTGCTTCAAGGCTGGGCGCGCAATGGATTGACGCAGGAACAAATCGCGAAGAATGTCGGGTGTGCTAGTACGACGCTTTCATCGTGGAAGTCGAAGTCTGAAAAAATATCAGAAGCTCTAAAAAAAGGTGCCGAAGTTGTCGACCTCGAAGTCGAAAACGCCCTACTCAAACGCGCCCTCGGGTACAAGTCGCAGAACAAGCAGACCTTTATCAATGTAAACGCCAAGGGTCAAAAATCCCAGCGTATCATAGTGACCGAGAACGAAGTCCCGCCAGATACCACAGCGATAGTCTTCTGGTTGAAAAACCGCAGACCCGACAAGTGGCGGAAAATGGCGCCAGCCTTCGAGCGGAAGACCGAAGCGGAAGCGCGCAAGCTAGAAGCGGAAATCGAAAAGCTACAACTAGAAATCGAAGCGCTACGGACGCAGGACATCACGGCCGACGACGCAATCTATATCATTGACGCATGGGCGGACGACTTCGACAACATCGAGGAAGCCAAGGCAGCCGAGAAGGTCGACGAGCTGGCAGCAGCCGAGAAGGTCAAAAAAGCGCGTGACCTAGCCGACAAAACATCGGGCAAGTACCTAGACCGTGACCCAAAGGGGGTGCGTGAATGAGCTTTGACGTACAGAAGAACGTAAACCCGCACTTTAAAGACGTATGGAAGACCAAAGCACCCTACAACGTACTGAAAGGTGGACGGAACAGCTTCAAGTCGTCCGTTATTGCCCTTCTATGCGTCTATATCATGCTTAGGTACATACGGATAGGCGAGAGGGCGAACGTCGTTGTCATTCGGAAAGTCGGGAAAACTATCCGCGACAGCGTATTCAACAAGATTAAATGGGCGCTGCGTATGTTCGGCGTCATTGACGGCTTTACGGACACGGTCAGCCCGTTCAAGGTCAAGCACAAAAAGACAGGCTCGACGTTCTACTTTTACGGACAGGACGACTTCAAAAAGCTCAAATCAAACGACATCGAGGACATCGTCGCGGTCTGGTACGAGGAAGCGGCCGAGTTTGCGAACGCCGAGGAATTCGACCAAACGAACATCACCTTCATGCGGCAAAAGCACAGGCTGGCGCCGTTCGTTCGCTTCTTCTGGTCGTATAACCCGCCGCGCAACCCTTACGCTTGGATAAACGGCTGGTACGAGGAAAAGAAGACAGACCCGCGGTACCTTTGCCATAGCTCCACATATCTAGACGACAAGCTCGGGTTCGTGACGGAGCAAATGCTGGAGGACATCGAGAAGGTCAAGGCGAATGACTTCGACTACTACCGCTATATCTATCTAGGCGAAGCGGTCGGCCTTGGGAACAACGTCTACAACATGACGACCTTCCACGCGCTCGACCAGCTCAAACCAGACGACCCGCTGGTCGGGATAGCCTTCGCACTCGACGGCGGACACATGCAGTCAGCAACGGCCTGCCTTGCGCTCGGCGTAACAGCTAAGGCTAACGTCGTATTGCTCGACACATACTATTACAGCCCAGCAGGGCAGGTGAACAAGAAGGCACCCAGCCAGCTATCACAGGACGTCAGAGACTTCACGCGCCGTGTCGTAGAGCGTCACAGGGTGCAAGTCATACAGTACACGATAGACAGCGCCGAGGGTGCGTTGCGTAACCAGTTCTTCTTGATTGGGGCGTACGTTGGAACCCCGTCGCCAAGGCGAAAAACTCAACGATGATTGAGACCGTCCAGTCGCTGCTTGCACGCGGCCGCTTCTACTACCTCGACACGCCAGAGAACGCCGTCTTTATCAGCGAACACCAGCGCTACCGATACGACGAGAAGACATTACAGACCGACGACCCGCGGGTCATTAAAGAGGACGACCACACTTGCGACGCCTTCAAGTATTTCTGCCTTGATAATGCGAAGCTGCTCGGCCTTATGGTCTAACGAACGGAGGACATCAAACCATGGGACTATTTCAGACCATACGAAACCTATTCACAAGGAGCAAGAACCACATGACGAACTACACCACCACAGGACGCCTTGACAGCGTGACAGACCACCCACGGATAGCAGTAACAGCCGACGAGTACGACCGTATCAGGACGAACCTGCAATACTTCAAGAGCGAGTTTGACCCTATCCGTTACCTCAACAGTGACGGCGACATGCAGACCCGCGCTTTCAACGACTTGCCTATCGGACGGACGGCAGCGAAGAAGCTGGCAAGCTTGGTCTACAACGAGAAAGCACAAATCACGGTAGCAGACGAGCAGGCGAACGAGTTCCTGCAAAAGACGCTGAACGATGACCGCTTCAACAAGAACTTTGAACGGTACCTAGAAAGCTGCCTGGCTCTTGGCGGCCTTGCTATGCGGCCATACATTGACGGCGACAAGGTGCGCGTGGCTTTCGTACAGGCTCCCGTCTTCTTCCCGCTGCAATCCAACACACAGGACGTAAGCAGCGCAGCCATTTTGACAAAGACCCGCGTCGCTGACGGCCGCAAGTACAAATATTACAGCCTGCTAGAGTTCCACGACTGGACGGATAAGGGCGAGGAAGGCAACGCATACACGATTACAAACGAGCTATACCGCTCCGACACGGCGGACGCACTCGGCGAACGTGTGGCGCTGTCCGAACTGTATGAGGACTTGGCCGAAGTTGTCAACGTGGAAGGTATCACGCGCCCGCTCTTTACTTACTTGAAGCCAGCAGGCATGAATAACAAGGACATCAATAGCCCGCTAGGTCTATCAATCTACGACAACGCCAAGCCGACAATCGACTTTATCAACCGCACCTTTGACGAGTACATGTGGGAAGTCCGCATGGGGCAGCGCCGCGTCATCGTACCAGAGAGCATGACACGCAGCAAGCTAGTACAAGACGAGCACGGCCACGTTACCACGCGCCAACGCTTCGACACAGACCAGAACGTCTTTGTCGCTATCGGCGGAGGACTGGACGGAAACCAGATTGTCGATGTAACAACAGCAATCCGCGCTGAACAGTACATCGCGACGATTAACCAAGGTTTGAAGTTGTTTGAAATGCTTATCGGTGTATCGTCTGGTATGTTTACCTTCGACGGAGACGGTATCAAGACAGCGACCGAGGTCGTAAGCGAGAACTCGGACACTTACCAGACCCGCAACAGCCTTGTAACGCTGGTTGAGCAGTCGCTGAAAGAGCTTGCTGTATCAATCCTGGAGTTGGCGGCTGGTGCTGGACTGTATAGCGGCCACATCGTGACAGTCGATGACGTATCGGTCGACCTAGACGATGGCGTCTTTACTGACCGACAAGCAGAGCTAAACTACTGGTCGCAAATGTACGCGGCAGGGGCTTGCTCACGCCTGACCTTCATCATGAAGACGCGCAACCTGACCGAAGAAGAAGCGCTGCAGGAGATTGCAGCCATTGACGGCGACCTCCCACGGCTTCCAGACCTTGAAGAAGAAATCTACAAGACCAAACAGCAGCAGCCAGCGACGGACGGAGAGGACGAAGACGAGAAGGCACCGCAGGAAGCACAGGGAGCCGCTGACGAGGTTTAGGAGGTGACAGCGTATGACAACACCGCGCAAGGATAACAAGCGCAAAATAGGCCAAATATGGCGCAACGACAGCGAGCTAGAATTACAAGCGCAGGCCGTGGCCGATATATACGACAAGCTACAGTCCGACATGTTCGACGCCATGGTCCGCAAGCTGCAAGAGCGAGGACGGACAGACCCTAGAAGAAAAACCCGTACTTGTGGCAGCTCGAGAAGCTAAGCGGCTTGCACCTGCTGAACCGTCAAAACGTCGAGGAACTTTCTCGGCGTTCTGGCGTTGCTATCGACCAGCTCGAGCGTATCATCGAGAACGAAGGGCTTTGAAGATATACGAGGACACGCGCCAGCAGCTCGGAGAGGAACGCAGGGGTTGTATAACCCAGTGACGGCAGCGCTACAAGCCTACGCCATGCAGGCAAGGGGCGAACTCGAGAACCTGACGAACTCGACACTACCCGCAGGAATACGCAAGAGATTTCAGCAGATAGTCGAGCAGGCCGTCGCCGAAGTCGTTATCGGTGCGAAGACCAGAGAGAAAGCCATTGCTGATACCGTCATGAAGCTGGGCGGACAAAGGCTTTCACGGCTACACAGACGCAGCAGGCAGGGAGTGGAGCGCAGCGGCTTACGCTCGGGCTATCATCAAGACCACGGTTTACAGTACATACAACGAAATGCGGACGAGGGCAGCGCGTGAAGCTGGCGTGAACACCTTCCTTTACTCGATGAAGGCGGCAGCGCGTGAAGCGTGCGCCCCGTTGCAAGGCAAGCTGGTAACGTACGATGCAGCCTTTACGGCCAAGGACGGGACGCGGGTCTTGTCGCTGTCTGACTACGGCTACGGAACGGCAGGCGGTTGTCTCGGCGTTCATTGTGGACACTACCTGACGCCGTTTGTGATTGGCGTAAACACCATGCCAGAGGTTCCCGACTACCTGAAAGACCTGACGCCAGAGCAGGCACAGGAGAACGCGAAGATACAAGCCAAGCAGCGAGGGCTTGAACGCTCCATACGCAGCCATAAGCAGCGGCTACACGTTGCCGAGGTATTAGGCGACGCAGACCACATCAAACGCGAAAAGATAGCCGTACGGAACCGACAGGCGCAGATAAGGGCGCTTATCGACCAGCACGACTTCCTACATCGTGACTACCAGCGCGAGAAAGTATTCAACTAGGCGGGCAGCTTCGGCTCCCGTCTTTTTGCGGCTTTATTGCAAAAAAATACTACGCTTTCCCGTGCTATTCTGATATTGTCGAAAATCTCGCGGGGGTCGTCCCGCTTAACAACGACTAGGAGGAAACGACATGACAAAAGACGAACTGAAAGCCCTTGGCTTGACTGATGAACAGGCTGACGCAGTATTCGCGGCACATGGTAAAGCGCTAAACGCGACGAAAGCGGAGCTGGAGCAGGTCAAGCAAGAGAAAGACAGTTTGACGTCGCAGCTAGACCAACAGACGAAAGCAGTCGAGGAACTGAAAGCGGCCAGCACGACAGACGCCAACACAAAAGCGGAACTCGAGAAGCTGCAGGCTGACTTTGAAAGCTACAAGACGACAGCGTCCGAGGAACTAGCAGCAACCAAGAAGGCAAGCGCAATCGCTCTTGCGGTTCGTGATACTGGAACGATTGACCCAGAGGTCCTGACGTCGCTTATCAAAGCGGACGACGTGAAGCTCGGGGAAGACGGAAAGGCGGACATCGCCGAACTCGTCGCAGGTATCAAGGAAAGCAAGCCGTATCTGTTCCCAGCAGAGCCAGCGCCAGCCGACCCAGCACCAGCAGCACCAGCGCCACGCTTCACACCAGCGGGCAACCCAGACGGAGCAGGAAACGGCCCCGTCGACCCGTTCCAAGCGGTCGTTGACAGCTACAAATAAACCAAAATAGGAGGGGTACCATGGCAGGTAACCAAAATCAACCAGTACGCGTTTACACCAAACAGTACGCGAATATTCTCGGAACTGTCTTCCAAGCACGCGCAGCATTCGCGCAAGCACTTGCACCCGTTCAAATCTTGGACGGCGTACAGCAAAACAAGAAGGCGTTCAGCGTTAAGACTTCGGGCGTTCCCGTTGTTGTCGGCGAGTACAAGACAGGCGCGAACGACGTCTTCGGCGATGGATCAGGTGTTAAGAACCGTTTCGGTAACTTGACAGAGGTCATCTATGAAGATACCGACGTCGACTACGACTATACGCTTGCAATCCGCGAAGGGTTTGACCGCCACACGGTCAATAACGACCTGAACGCGGCAGTTGCAGACCGTTTCAAGCTGCAATCAGAAGCGCAAACCCGCAAGGCTTCCGTCCGTATCGGTAAGCACTTGTCAGACGCAGCAGGCAAAGACCTTGCACTTGCTAGCTTGACAGACGCGGAAATCTTGAAGACTTTCAACAAAGCGGCTGCATACTTCACAGATACCGAAGTAACCGCACCCGTTACGGTCTACGTTCGTCAAGAAATCTATAACGCTATTGTGGATATGGCAGCGAACACCGCAGCTAAAGGCTCTAGCGTGTCTATCGACAATAACGGCGTGACTAAGTACAAAGGGTTCACAATCCAGCCGGAAGCAAAATCAAACTTCCCAACCGGTACTATCGCGCTGTTCGTTCCTAATGCTATTGTTATCCCGTTTATCGGTATTCAAACAGCCCGCACAATCGAGAGTAACGAGTTTGACGGCGTAGAGTTGCAAGCTGCTGCTAAGGGCGGACAATACACGCTTGAAGATAACAAGAAAGCAATCATCAAGGTAACGGGAACGATTACCGAATTGTAAGAAGGGAGGTAGCAGTCTATGGCTATTAGACTATACGAGACACGGGTCAACTTGTCACTTGTCCGCGAAGGCGTCGACTACCTGACAGGCGACCAGTTCGAGCTGGACGAAGACCGCGCGGCTTCAATCAATGAAAGCATGACGTCGGCCTTTCCTGATGTTTCGCCTATCTTGGTCGAGGTTGGAGCTACGGCAGCACCAGCAAGCGACGTCAGCGGAGACGTCAACCTTGACGCCATGAAGAAAGACGAAATCAAGGCCTTGCTCGATGAAAAAGGTATCGAGTACGGTTCAAGAGCAACAGTAGACGAACTGAAAGCCCTTCACGATAACGCATAACGGGCGCACTTAGCGCCCCTTTTTGAAAAGGAGGTGCCGCGTGGCCTACATCACACAGAGCGAGTACAACGAGCTAGAGTTCGACCCGTTAGTCGGTACGTTCTCGCAGCTTGAAGCACGCGCCCGCATAGCTATTGACCTATACACGCGCTCATTTTATCATCACATCAACCTAGAAAACGAACCAGAGAACCGAAAGGCAGCCGTCAAGCTGGCTATGGCCTTCCAAATGCTTTATCTCGACAAGTCGGGCATAATGACAGCGGAAGACCGCAGCAGCTACTCTAGCATTAACATAGGGCGGACGACTGTATCGTACAAGGACGAAGGCAAGGCGGTTGCTAAAGGCTTCAACTTGTCGCAGGACGCTATCGCTGTCCTCAATTCTATCGGCTTCTACGGTTTGACGCGGGCCGTATATGATAGATAAGCGCCTACTTGATAGCGTCCTAACGGTCGAGCTACTAGACCGTACCAAAACCGACGCCTACGGGAAAACACCTTACACCGCGCCGAAGGTTTTGAAGTATTGCCGACTTGACCGCAGCAGGGGAGAGAACGGCACGAATAACAACAAGACGGTAAACAATACGTCGACCGCCTTCATCTATCCGCAACATACACCCGTAACAGTCAACGACGACTGGAAGGGCGCCAAGGTTACGGACGAAGACGGCAACGTCTACACAATCGAGCGCTGGCTCGTTAATAAGTTAAACGGGCGCGTGTTCTCTTACGAGCTGGAGCTTAAATAATGGGAATACGGGCAACGGTTGACCTTAGCGGCATAGAACGCAAAATATCACCCGCACAAATGCGAGCAGCTAAGCAAGCAGTCGCGGGGCAGATACTGATTGATTGTGAGAACTACGTACCAATGTTAGACGGCGACCTCCGAGCAAGCGGCCACGTCGGAAACGGCGGAGAAAGCGTAATCTGGCAAACAGTTTACGCCAAGGCTCAATACTACGGCACCAACGGGCGGCAGGTGTTCAGTCGATACACCACCGCAGGCACAGGTTCCAAGTGGTACGAGAAAGCAGAAGCGAACCACATGGACGACTGGAAAGAAAAGGCAATAGAAGCGCTAGGGGTTAGATAAGCTATGCAGAATAACAAGAATTTTCAGGAGGTGCTAGTCGCCTTCATAAATGGGCTGAAGTTGGAGCTGCCAGCCCGCCTTGATTATTTCAAGGCAGACGGCGACGACTTGGTCGTCAACCTGCTACCGACAGGCCGTAAA
>BNJU01004354.1_pt1 | contig 34996 bp, 40 predicted proteins | sample 8539281 | NCBI WGS metagenome assembly BNJU01 (sample SAMD00202456, study PRJDB9452) | human saliva metagenome | isolation source: human saliva | place: Japan
AGATATTAGTTGGGTTCTCAAAATCCCGAGGATAGAGGGCATGCGATAACTCTACTGTATTGTAGCAGAAAAAGGGGTGTTTATGACAGATAAAGAAATCAAAAGATATTTTTAACATGAAGCGCACTTGGTTTTTTCGCTTATGCCATTATGATTCAGATTCTCGCCATTGTTGCCGTCATTCTTATACAATGGTTATTTTCCTGACCTTGCGTCCAGCGCAATGTATTACAGCACGATGATATCCGTTATCCTCTATGCTTTTTCTCATTTTCATTTAGAAACAGCAATATTGTTTCGCTTCGAAACAATAATCCGAAGCCTCTTTTTCTCTCCCTGTCCTACTACTTGTGATTTTTGCGGTGTACAATGGATTTCCGCCATCTTCACTATGCCCTTTATTTTTCTCTTTGAGAACTTGGGGCTCGACCTAAGCTATTCGGAAATGGCCGCGCAGGGTGATGAATTGAACGATGTTCCCATGCTCATTTATACTATTTTGTCGCTCCGTTGTAGAAGAACTGGTATTTAGAGGGATTTTTTACAAGGCTTTCAGGCCTTTTCGGCCCCTTTAGCCTCCTTGACCTGTTCCCTCTCTCTTTGCGCTTAACCACAGTAACTTACAGTTTATTCCGGCTTTCATGATGGGCTTTGTTCTTTTCTCCATTCGAAAATAAGTATGGACTGCGCCTTCTATATTACTGCATGTAACAAACAATGCCTGGCTATTTTAGTCAATAATTTAGGTGCCAGACTGCCTTGGATTAGCTATGTCTATGGTTTCTTCTTTTAGGAGGAGCTGTCTATACCATTGGCATCTAGTAAAAACAGAGCTTTCTTTCGTTTTCTTCCCAAAAGAAGCAGAGAAAGAGAACGATAAAGGCTTTTTCTTCCGCTCTCCCTTGGTATGGTTGGATATTCTTATCCTGTCTTACTTTGCCATTATGATTCTGTTTAATCCCGGAACAGAGGTTTTGGCTACAACCGTATAATCTCCCTAGAAGTTTTATCGAAAAATAGTACTTTCATACCGAAAAAGGGCGCATGTCCTAGTGGGGGCTGTAAAATCAAAATTAATAAACAGATTTTCGGCAATATAGTCTCAAATGAGGGTGAGTCTGAGCCCGTCTGTACTTTGCGTAAAAACAAGAGAATCGAAGTTTTTCGCTTAGTATCCGTTACGTAAGGACAAACTTTTCATCAGAAAAGTTGTCCTGTACGAGACCAACTTCCGAAGGAATTTGCTGTAAGCAAAGTGAGCAGTGGTTAACAAAACCACTGCTCAGTCAGGCGAGGCTGAGCGAGAGCGTGCCCCACATTTAGAACTATATTGCTAAGAAAACTATTTTGATTTTTACAGCCCCTTTGGGTATCTCTGCTAAGATATTATATTTTCATAAAGAAATAAGATCCGTGAAAACGCCTTTTATCTTCCAAAAAGAGTCTCCAGAACTCTCTTCCTAAAGCGGCACCGATATTACCGCCTAAGCGACGCCCCCACCACTCTTTCCGAGACGGACTTTCCGATGCTTGCCCTGACCTCTTCCGATAGAGCCGAAACGGAGCGGCTGACGACTTCACCACACGGTTTTTGCAGCTTGAAGTCTGCAGCTATCCTTTCTCTTCTTCCTTCTCTGAAACGTACTTTCCCTTTTCAGCTTCCTCAAAGCCCCTTCTCGTGAGCATCTCAAGCAGAATCTCATATAATCATCCCATCATACTTAAGAGCCAAAGTCTGATCCGAGTCTTTGCCTTTTTCCTTCCCTGGCTCAGTTCTCCGAGGAAGGTCTGGCGGGAAAATCATCGCCTTCTCCACCATGGTCGGCTTTTCCGTCCGGGGCGAGGCAGGACACTAAAAAGCCTCTCCGGTTCTGGAGGTTTTCCAAACCCAATGTATCAAAGGCTGATTCTCTGAAACTGTCCGCAACCGCCTTCAGCTTCTTCCTCTCTCCCAGCGTATAGGCCTGCAGACCATGCTGAATCTTATTGCTGTTATGAAAGAATTTCTCCGGAACATCCGCAGGATTTTGGCTTCATAGTAAATGCCGATACTCTTTACTGCGGATTAACCTCATCACCTGCGTTATTTTTCTCTAAGAACCTTTCGATGTATCCTGAAAGCAGGTGTGCTTCATCAAAGAAGAAAAACCATACGAGGCTTTTTCCAAGTCTCCACCTTTGGAATTCTCATAAAGCTCTGGACAGAGATACAAGAGGAAGGTGGAGAAATCTTTCCGTCGGATGCCACCGATTTTGCGTCCAAATGGAAATCACCCTCACTGTTCGTTGTCAAACGGAAGAAGTCTTTGACATTAATCGCCGGCTCTCGAAAAATTCCTCCCTCCCTATCTTCCAGAGCGACAACGGAAACGCAGGATAGCATTGCTTTGTGTGGAGAGCTTACGCAGGACTTTCTATACTCTTTTACTGTTTTCACTCGACATATTGCAGCATGGAACGAAGATCCTTTCAAATCCAGTAAAAGCAGACCTCTTCTGTCCGCAATGCGGAATATGATACGAAGAATATCGCTCTTGCACATCGGAGAGATTCAGAATACGACTCAGGTAAAGGCCCCATCTCCGACACGTGGTTCTAGAGGAATCCCTCCCTCCTTCGTAAAAGAGAAGAACTCCACCGAAAGGCTCTGCAGGAAAATTCACTCATCGGAAAGCCCGCACTTCTTTCTTCTCTTCTATTCTTTTCCGTCGCCCTCCTGCCTTAAAAAGCTCGAAAGGGTCTCCCTTGAAATCTGAAAGAAATACTGAATGGAAAAGGGCGGAAAACCGTTCCTAGCAAAACCTAAGACTTACCGTTTTTCCTGTGCCCGTTGCGCCGGCAATAAAACCGTGTCGGTTCAGTTTCTCCGAATTAATACTTACTCTTTGTCCTTCGCTGTTAATCGCGAAATCAATCTCTAGCCATAGTGCCTCCTGTATCTAAAATATTCTATAATTTTTCTCTGTAATTTTCTAACATATGACCGACTAAATATACGGTATTTTCTCATACGATATATTATCAGATAATCATGCTTCTAAGTGCAAACTTCCTATACCCTTTGAAGCTAAGTAGACTCTTCACAAAATGAAAAGAGTTTTTCTGCCTATCAGTAACTCTTTAATTTTTATAAACCATACTTTGCCTTTATTTCTTAGCATAGTGCCTGCCGGTTTCGTTCTACCTGCAAGAATATCTGATCTGGCTATCTCTAAGTCCTTTATAAATCTGCTCTTTTGCGATAGATTTCGTAGCTTTCAATACTCATTAGTACCGTATCCCTGTAGCCATTTTTGTAACATAAATCGGTCCGTCATTTCGCGACACATTTCGAAATCTTAGCGGTATCCTTTCAATTCTTTTATCGGAATAATTTTAGGGCATTCACTCATCCTTTTCTAAGTTCTAATTATGCACAATTATGTCCTTTATGCAAAGCCCATCCCCTTAGAAAAATGCAAAATGATTTTTCCGGCATAAGAAAACGTGCAGAACCTTGTTAATCAAAGCAAGTCTGCACGTTTTTCATTCATAATAATAATATCGCTTGCAGTATTCGGCATCTTCGTTCTTAATTTTATCCTACCCACGCACTTCGCATTATCCACTCTTATATCCGTCCGCAGTCATTTCATTTTCGGAACATGGCACCGAAAGGGACGTGATAGTGCCATCATTTAAATGAGTACCACTTGCCGTTAATCTCCTGCCAACCGCTAGCATACTGCACCGTCTGTCGGTTTTAAGTAATACTAATAATTGCTTGTCGAATCCATCTATAATGGATTGTCAGGTTATTTTGACGAAGCTATGAAATTCCACTGTTAATTCTATATATATGTATTTTTATGTTTTTATCATTTTTGATATTTTTCTATATGCGTATACTTTTACCGATCCATTACAGGTATACGGAGATGTAGTCCAGTTCCGCTTCGCTTTGTAACTACACTACAGAAGATTTACTGAAGTAGGGAGTTGGAGCTATCCATAGGGAATGGCTTCTCCGCACACAGATAATGCCCCTGCCTTGAGCTCTTTCCACTTTTTCTGGGCAAGGAGAAAGGTCCTGATAAGTCTCTCTCGGGAGAAGCAGTACGTTTTATCTCAAATGTGTACAATCCCCTTCTATCTCGAGAACAAGATCAATCTCTTTTTGATTTGTATCCCGATAAAGTTCAGACTGACAGTTTTCTCCATAAGAAGTATTCTTTCAGGATTTCTGAAACAACATAGTTTTTCAAGATAATGACCGGATGCACCATTCAGTGAGCGTATCACGACTTGTCCAAGACGAAAAGAAAGGGAGCACTAGACCTGTATCGCATACAACTTCGGTGTCTTAATCATTCTCTTAAGCTCATTGTTATAGAACGGTTCGAGTAGGAAAATAAATCCCCATAGATTGTAGTACCTTAATCCATTCCTTTGCCGTAACAGCAGAGCACCCCGCTGCATTTCCTCAAATCATTATAGTTTAGCAGTTCAGCTGAAAAGCGCACAGGGCTCTTTAAAAACTACAAAACCCTCTGTGTCCTGTGTTCCATTATCATCTACTGCGTCCCGAATCAAATACGTATCAATATAGGAATTCCAGTATGCAAGCCGAAGTCTGTATCCATAGACAGCATATCCGGCATACCGCCTTTTCCAAATTCGGTCATATCTTGCAAACATGTGTTTTCCTGGATAGTTTTTACTTTTTGTAGGAGGAAAAGTGTAGTTGTCCGAGATCATCCGCTTTTTCCTGCAAGCTCCTTTGCCGATAGACTGAACATCTTCAGAATACACATCCTCCTGCCAGAGAGTCTCCTGCTTGCCTCATTAGTCTTTTACTCTGAGATCCTGTCAACCAAAAACGTCCTCTTTCGTCACTCTCATCGCAGAGTAACTTGATTTCTTCAAAGAGTGCAGGAGCTTTCTGGACCTCATCAATAAGGATAGGGGGCTGAGAGATCTGAAAGAACAGTTTAGGGTCTCTTTGCACTTCTCGGAGATTCAAATCATCCATAGAGATATAGACTCTTCCGCTGTCCTTTGCCAAGTGTTTCAGCATGGTAGACTTACCCACCTGTCTGGCTCCGGTCAACATCACAACCTTGAAGGAACTGCTCATTTTAAGAAACTTTCTTTCCAACGAACGATGAATGCATCCATATATCACCTCAAATTAAGTTTATAACGAAACTACACTTTATTTTAAACTCAATTTTTCTATTTTCAAGATAATTTCTGCCAAATATGCTTGATTTCACCTATTATGCTTATTTTTCTTACCTATTATGCTTATTTTTGACTGAATACTTTATCTCCCCCCTCCTTGCGTATTCCCTAGTGCTATGCTAGGATATTCCAGTTATAGAGGAGATGAAGACTATGATGATTTCAATCAAGGGGCGCTATGCCCCTATGCACTTTTAATCGATATCGCGAAAAATCAGGGACGAAAATGTCTGTTTCATAGCGAAAATGGCAAGAGTGCAGCAAGGCATTTCTGAAATACTTAGAGCAAACTATTTCCCAATGGTAAAAGAAAGCTCTAGCAAAAGTGTGCGTGGAGCAAAGGAGGCCATCTTCTCTCTCGAGACGCCAAGGATATTCTGGTTGGTGAAATGATCGCTGCGGAAGGACTCTTGCACCGGTAGATCTGTGCTCAGAGATGGTGTAAGCTCGTGAAAACCGCATCCTGCCCTACCCTTCCTCTCTATAAAGAAATAGAAGATGCGATTTATTCCGTGGCAAATCGCTATACTACTCCGGGATCTTGTGAAAGGAGATAAGGCTTAAAAACTCCCTGTGCTTTCCCTTTAGCTTTTATGTTATACTGAACATTGTGTCATTCCTTGTCATAGAAATTTTTCTCTTTTCTGAAGAAGGCAAGAGAAATTTATACAAAGAAACAGTTATTTAACTATTCAAAAATGGAGAGTCTATGAAGTTAATCAGTTTTATTATTCCTTGCATACAACTCTGCTGCCTATATGGGAAAAATGTATCGAAAGTATCCTCTCGCCGGGGACGAAGTGGAAAATTTTATTGTGGATGATGGTTCCCAGAAAAGACAATACTTTAGAAAATTGGCAAAGGAATACGAGCAGAAATATCCTACTATCTGTAAGGCAATTCATCAGGAAAACGGGGATATGGGGAAGCGCAAACACCGGCTTGAAGAAACAAGCGGCTTTATTTTAAGGTCGCCGGGATTCGATGACTGTTGGATTCCGAGGTTCTCAGAGATTTCTGGAAAAATCAGAAACATTACTCTTCCGGAGACAGCATTGACCTGTTCGTTGCGAATTTCGTCTACGACAAGGTCGGGCAGGAGAACAAAGTAATGTCCTACAGCAATGCCTTCGGAAGAAAAATCTTTGGCTGGAATGATATGGAAGCGCTTTTAATCTCAGCGAGCAGTATCCTCATGCACCTGTGATTTCACAGCACAAAAGCTTCTTCGCGATGCCAATCTTGTCCTTCCGAAGCACACCCTTCTATGTGGATAATCTTTTTGTTTATCTGCCGCTTCCCCATGTAAAAGAAGCTGTATTACTGCAATCAAAACTCTACCACTACTACATCGGTAGAGAAGACCAGTCCGTGAACGAGAAACCGTAATGATCGGAAGACTGGACCAGCAGTTCCGTGTAAATCGCCTCATGATTGATTCCGTGATGTCATGAAGGTACAGCCGAAGAAACTCGGAACTATATGATTCTTTTATCGAAATCATCACGACAGTGTCTTCCGTATTTTCCATCAAGTCGGAAAATGAAGAAAAATATGGAGCGAAAGAAAGAGCTTTGAACCATCTTGAAAGAGCATTTCCCGCTATGGCTCTCGTATGCGCTCAAGTTTCCTTTCGGGTCAGGATGAAATCTTCCTGGAAAATCGGAAATAAGCTAGACCATTTTTAGCTTATCGCTTAAGCAGAAAGTTCTATGGCTTTTAACTAATTGTTATTCGATTGCAAGTTTTCCTCTCATGATGAGTCTCATCTTCTTCAGTTCCAATTTCAAGCAACAAGGTCAAGAAGAAGTCAACTTTTGAATAAATAAATAAATCTTGTGAATAAATATTTAAAGAAAAATCGGCTGCGTAAGGCAAATCTCCTTTGCACAGCCGGTATATTTTTGCTAAAAATACTTAAATCATAATTATACTTAAATCGAAATCGTGAAATAAGAATCACTTTCGACTATCAATAGGGAGAGAAGAAATGAAGATTACCATGATAAGCGGTGCATCAAGAGGCATCGGAAGAGCTGCAGCAAAGGCCTCTTGCGAGGAGGGATATTCTTTACTCCTAAACTGCAGATATAGACTTACTGGAAGAATTAAAGGTGGAAATCAGAGAAGAGTTACAAAGATTGGAAAAGTAAGCAAGAAAAGGATGGCTCTGAGAACAACTTGCACAACTCTTGGAGATTACTCCTAAAAAGGGAGATTTCGCTTCCCCTTTCTTGGAAAAGCTATTTTTCTGCTAAAGAAGCAGACCAAACAGAAATAGAAGAACTGGTCTTAGTCATTAATCAAGGAAAGTCTACCTTGAATCTACACAAGACTATAGCCCTGAAGAAACCGGGACAGTCTCCATTCAGGCAAACCTTCTCGAGACCTTTTCATCTTGCTGCACAGCTGCATGATTCCTCATCTGCTCCGCGCAAAAACAGGAAGAGTTTTCTTCAGCTCTTCTGTTTGGGGAAATGTTGGCGCCTCCATGGAAAGCTTATATTCTCTACAAAGGGGGCATCAACAGCTTTAGTAAGGCACTTGGAAAGGAGCTTGCTCCCACTCATATTGCCGTAAACGCCATTGCCTTCGGTGCGATTGATACCGATATGAACGCTTGGCTTTTCCGAAGAAGAAAAATCTGAGCTCGAAGAATCCATTCCCTACGGCAGAATGGCAACAGTAGAGGAAGCCGCTGATTTCCTGCTTCTTCTTTCCAAGGCACCGCTCTATCTCACCGCGCAGGTCATTCCCTTTGACGGAGGATGGATATAAGCACTTCACTACAGCTCAAACCCTCGCAGGTTCATTCTTGTAGTACTGCAAAAGCCCTTGTGTATGTTCCCAATTTTTCTATATAATCAGAGCAGATGCTAAACTTCAGTTAAACGAGATACCGCACGCTATGAGCGATACTCGTTATGAATAAAAACTAAAGTTTATCTGAATAGAATCCATCAGGACGTAAAGTTACGTAAAAGGTGACGCCATCATGATCTCATTATCAATTTTTGTCAGATGTAAAACATAGGACGATATTTTTACTAAGCCGACATAGTGTTTACCACGTCTTGTCCACATAGTCAGTGGGTATCGTTCTTTTCTTATGCGAAAGGACAGTTGATAGTGATGAAAATTGAATAAAGAGCTTTATAGAACCCCCTTTTTCTAATGGAATGGTTTCTTAATTTCTATGATTTCTATGGTGATTTTAAGTGCCTCATAATCTTATTATTTCATAGGTTGCTCCAAAAATCATCGATCTCGCAGCCGGAATAGATAAAACTCCCTTTTTATCAGCTGGCACTCTTCTCTTCTTTCTTTTTCTTGTATTTATTGTCTCTACTTTATATTTCTGATATGCTCACCCTAAATTTTTACAGACATTGTCTACTTCTTATAAGGAGTTGCTGTTTTCAAAAATTCTCCGCAATAATAGTAGAACGGTTTCAGAACTTGGAAGCGGACAATTTCTTTCAAAACTCAGCAACGATTTGAAATCCATCAAGAGAATTATTTTGAGATTGTGCTTGTTTGTTCAGCAAGCGTAATACTGCAAGCATGAGCCGCTATGCAAAAACAAGGGTTCAAGTCTTACATATTGCAAAGATGAAAACACCAACAAAGTATTGTAAATAAAGGCTTTATAAGCATTTTACTCTCATACTGTGCAAAGCAAGATTGAACAAACGAGATACAGTCCATTCTCTCTCATATTGGGTGGTGTTTTGAGGATAAAGGAACGAACATTATACTATACCATTACTATTTATTTATGGGTTATCATCAGAGGACACTAGATGGTCCAGAATGAATTTTAGAATAAGGATATATAAATTATAGGTTAATCCAAAGAAATCAATCTAGAGTCAATCTGTTAATCTGAGGATTATATATAAATATGACCACAGAAAAAGATTGAAAAATAGGAAAAAGTTTCAAAACCTATGTACAATTTTCTGACCTGTGGTATAATATTTAAAGGTCAAAAAGACCAGCCAAATTAAATATTAAGTGCTTTAGAGAAGCGAGAGTAATCTCAGTTGAGGGTTTATTCGGCTTTCTTTTTGTTGCCCTAAAAATGAATGAAAGGAAAGAATCATTATGAAAGACACGAAGAATTTACCTATGATGTTGTTGAGCATTTAGGCAACTTTTGGAAAGCACGACAACTACTCAAAAGAAATTAACAAGGTTGCATGGAACGGTCGTCCACCTATTTACGATATAAGAGGTTGGCACATTGGCAAGGACGGAATCAAGCACCCTTAAAGGTATCAGCATGAGTAAGGAAGATTTGATTGTTCTATGAATCTGTTGCAATCCATTGATATAGAAAGTATGGAGGTGTAACAGATGAACGAGCGTAAAGTAAGACTTGATGAAAGAAATTATTATGCTGAGAATTACCTCACTTTAATTAAAGCAATTATAAAGGAAACCACATCAATAATCAGCGAAATAAAGAAATCAATGAGTGAGGTGTAACAATGAAAGAACGAAAAATAAGATTAAAGAAAAGCCAAGTGAAACAAGGCTTAGACACTTGCAGAATTTGAGATGGCACTTACAGGTAGAAATATGAAAGACTTGCAAGAAACGCCTCTTATCAATGCACAAAAGAAGACAATATGGGAGTATTGAAGCAAGCAAAGGTAAGGCTACCATAAAGTTAAACTTCACTAAAATTCGTTCGTGATAACAACATACACCCTATTCATCTTGCCGAGAGTATTTGTATTGAGATTATCAGAAACGATCATGAAACACAGTTAAAGAAGATTTTCGGTAATAATATGAATACCCAAGTGACGAAGATTGAAGTCAAGATAACGCAACCTGTCAGCGGTAATACAACACAATCCGATGTGCTGAAATCATTAAGCCATGCGACATTGCCTACACAAGCAAGGACAATGTAAGTATGTAGGGACCAAGTAGAAAAAATGCTATTTGAAAGAAGAAAATCATACCGTTAATGTGTCAAGACGCATTACTATTACTCAAGTTTCTATGACAAAATCACAGGAAATTATTGATTAAGTGAAGAAAGTTCAATCTTCCTATTGATGATGTCCTCGTGATTTACTACGAATGGAAATCGTGTTTGTGGAAAGAACACTGGATAAGTTATTTAAGTCCAAGCAGACACTTTCAGATATTCTCACGCAAAAGAACTTGATAGAAATAATCCGAGAATATAAGCGTGTTTTTGTGATGAACTTGTGGACGGTATGATTAAACCATATTTGGATGCTTGTAGTTCTAAATTGATTGAATCTTTAACTGATACCGAAAATCTAATCAAAAACGATAGCCAAAGAAAGAGAACTGATTCCCGATTGTGTTGTATTACAAAAAGAGCATTAAAACGATACATGAAAATCAGAGGTAAAACAAACAACGCAGCCAGAGATACTAAAAAGATATGCTGAACAATATGATTTACCTGTTGACTGTATAATGACGATTCACGACTTTAAACTTGCTTTGTGGTTAAATATAGTGGCTCAAAAATATTCACTCTATGAATAAAAATGGATAGAATGTTGCCACCTTGCAAAAGGCCCAAAAATTCATCATATTTATATGGTTTTGTGGTATATAAGGCGCTGTACAAGACATATAAGCAAAAAACAGGTCTTTACATTTCTGTACCATAATGAGGACAAAGATACAAACAGATAACAGTACATTTACAATAAGGAGGTGTTCACTAATGCAGATAGAACGCATATCAGCAGATATTACATTAAAGCATAAACCTAGAACGGGAACACAGGCTTACAATATGCTGATCGAATCTCTCAACGCAGAGATACAGGGAGAAACAAGAGATTTTATCTCATCTCACACAGGACAAAAGTAAAACAGAAATTCATAGAGAACTGGAATCCTACAACAAGGAGCGTGAACATCTATGATATGTAGGAAGGAGTGATTTTTCTATGCCTTATGCTAAAGGACAAAGCGGTAATCCAAAGGGCAGACCGAAGCAAACCGCAGAACAGAAATCACAAAAGGAGCAATTTCAGAGGTTGCTTAAATCTTCTACCGTTGAAGCTCTGCAAAGCATAATTCAGATTGCCAGTGATAGATACAACAAGGACCGATTCAATGCTTGTGAGTACATCATTGACAAAGCTTATGGTGCAAATACTGCTTTTTCTTTTTAGACGGTACAGAAGATACTGCTCCCTACTGTGATTAAGATTGTTCCATACGGTAAAGAAAAACGAGGACGATGAAGATTGGGAGCAAGAATGGAACAATGTTCCAGATGATGATTTAGAGGAGGATTAAGACAATGGCTAAATTCAATACAGTTGCCAACAATGGGCTAACTATCGTTGAGAACTACAACAAACTGTTTGAGCAGATCGCAAAGGCAAAGACTGTTGATGATGTTCGTTCTCTGGTTGCAAGTGTCAAGGATTTTATTTCTGTGTATAAGCGTGTAGATAAGAACATGGTAAATGAAATCTATGACAAACTCTAGAGCAAATTACAGGATATGGTTGCTGAAAATACTTTTTGTGTATGACATGAATAGCAAGAGTTGAGGAAAGTCCGTAATCGTGGATATGACTATGTAAATGAGAAAGGGCGATACACAAGCTGTGCAGAACAAAGCGCTTCAGCTTATGTCTCAGATGCCTAAGGTAATGAACAGCAATCATGCAAACCGTATCACTAAGGTTTTGACAGATTCTATCAATTCTGAGTGTTATCGGTAGCAAGGCTGTTCTGGAACTGCTTAAATCCTGCTTATGCTGATATGGTATCTGCAAAGATTAGGAGCGTGCTTTTGAGGGTAGTAAATCTTCTGCTGAACAGGCTTTTGACAGATTGGAAAGAATCTGAACTGAAAGAAGCTGAACAGGGACTTGCTTCTGTGTATATGCAGGGATTCCACCTTAGAAACATTGAGAAACAGGTCAATGTGGTTTAAGAAGCCTTCCGCATGGAATCCAGACGAACAGACAGCATAAACGATAATCCCCAGAATAGCACAGGATAATCCAGATTGAATCAGAAGTCATTAGGTAATGTATTCCTATGGAATAGGATAAAAAGTCCACCAGAAGTCAACAGAGAACCTCTGGGGATAAACATAAATTGAGAATAAAATAAAACAGTTACTAAAGATTAGCCCAGTTGTCCAAGACGGAGCAAACAATCAAAAATGGACAACAATACAATAGTTCAGATGAATTTGTATTCGTGTCCCCTAATCGAAAAGGGATAATACAAAAATGGCAAAGAAGAATAATGCAAATAATACGAACACTTTACCAGAGCAGGAGTTTAACTTATTGTATCAGACGTCACGCATTCCTCGTATGGTGCCTTTTACAGACTCTTGCAGATGAATCTGGTATTTCATAGTAAAACACTTTGGCAGATGTGCAAACAGAACAAAAATTGTGCATAATAGTCCGGTAATAAGTTTCTTGTGAATGTGGATAAATCTCATTGAGTTTCTCAATGCCGGCGAAACGGAGGTTGAGAGCAATGACAGAGAGAGAAACACAGCATAAAAGCAATTTCCCTATTGAATGGGAACAGGCTGAGGGATTTTCAAGGTATCTTATTTCTACTGATGGGAAAATTTACAGTTTAAAAAGTGACAGGCTTTTACCGCAAGGTATTACAGAACGAGGATATAAACAAGTTGATGTATATAACGATATGGGTTAAAAAGCACACATGAAAAGTACACAGGCTTGTTTATATGGCTCATGTTGTGTTATTCCAAATGGTCGTGTTAATCATAAAGACGAGGATAAAACAAATAATCGCACTGACAATCTTTGAGCTTATGACAAACAAGGAAAATTAGAAGCTATGGCACTGTAACACTCGAACCAGCAAAGCCATGAAAAGATACAGAGCAAAAACAGCGAGCAATGGATACTTGTTGATGTGGTATCAGAATTATAGTAATTTGGTACTACTTTGTAAAAGGGCTTGAAAAATAAAGGCTCAAAAAGTATGCTCTGATACTGATTGAATATTCTCAAATTGGAGGTACTTTTGATACCTGCACTGATACAATCAAATCAGAAACAGAAACATTAGTTCTTAAAGAAATGAGGTGTTCAGATGAACGATAAGTTTAAGGCAAGAAGCCCTTTGAAAAGTTATTAATTCCCTAACAGATATAAAATAATCTGTAAAGATTGTATTCAGAGAGACAAGACAACAGTCGAGATTGACGGAAAGAAATTTCTGTTGGTGTAATAAAAAGATCTTGTGACAAGTACAGAAACCCTCAAAGCAACGGGAAACCACATGATGTCTCTATTCAATGAAGCTATATGAGTATTATGAGGAGGAGCTATGAAGTATGTTGCATATCACAGAACAAGTACAAAAGAACAGCATTTAGACTGAGGCATTACAGAAATCAAGAAATACTGTGATGAAAATTTGGAATCTCTTTATACAAGGATAAAATCTACACAGACCAGCAAACAGGAAAGAACTTCAACAGACCACGATACATTATGCTGAAAGATGAGATTCTTGAAAAACGGGGATGTTCTGATTGTTACTGAACTTGGACCGTTTAGGAAGAAACAAAGAAGCTACTCAAAAAGAGTTGCAATTCTTCAAGGATAATGGTATTCGCGTTATGGTGTTAGAATTACCCACAACATTGATTGGACCTGTCAGCTATGGAAAACTCAATGGCTCGTATGATGCTAGAGACTATCAATATGATGATTGAGTTGTAGCAAGCATGGCACAGGCCGAGATTGAGAAAAAGAGAAAAAGACATGAGAAGGCATTGAACAGAAAAAGCTCGTGGAGAATGGGACGATTATGGCAGACCAAGAGTTATGGACCTTGAAGAATTTGGTTACCCACTATCGCTTAGTACAGCAAGGAAAAAGAAACCATTTGAGCTGATGAGAATTAGGCATGACGTAGCCTACCTTCTATCGTTACAAAAAATCAAAAATTGAGAAAGGTGTTAAGAATGGCATCTGTTAAAAGAGTTGAGTGCAAAAGCGGTAGAGTTGTTTATCGCATAGTTATCTGTCAAGGATACGATAAAAAGGGAAACAAACTGGTTAAGAATCTTACATATTCAGTCAATCAGTCAGCAACACCCAAACAACAAGAACGAGAAGCGAAGAAGTATGCCATGGATATGGAAGATAAACTGAAATATGGCTACGACTATAACGCAGAAAAATGTCATTTAGAAGATTTTGCATACAAATGGCTGAGAGTGTTAAGGATAACATGCTTATGGTACCTATGCAGGATATAAACAAGCGTTGAAAAAGCAGAATCATTCCCTACTTAAGGGAGACAAAATTGCTCTTATCAAAACAACACATTGAAGCCTTTTTATAGAACTCTGGTTGATGGACGTATTCCCGCAGGCTACATAAAGAGGTTTGCCAATGTGATGAATTTGATTTTAAGACAGCCAAGCGTTATTGTCACGAGTTGAGAACAATCTTGCCAAGACGCACAAAAAGCCAAAGAGAAAAGACGAGGGCGAGATTGAAGTTCTTTACCCAAAAGCAAGCATTGGTGTTTGTGAAATCTCTGAATATGTGTCTTATGAGGTAACCTATAAAGGACACCAACGCATTGACGATACAGGCAAACCCTACTATGTCAATGACTATAAGGAATCCTACACCGTACCAACGCAATACAAGGTGTTCTTTACCCTCTCACTATTTTGTGGTTTTAGAAAAGGCGAAACGCATGTTTTGCATTGAATGATATTGACTTTGAGAACAAGAAAATCTCAACATCAAGGCGTGTAGGTTTGACAGAAAACAGGTTTGACTATAAAAGAGACAAAAGACAGAAATTCATCAGAGGTGTATCTATTCGATGATGTGCTTCCTCTTTTAAGGCAATATCACTTTGAGTATGCACAAACAAGGTTTAGTCATGGAACGGCATGGCAAGGAGATGTGAGCAATGGCGGCAACCTATTCATTCAGTCAGACGGAAAACTGATGGGGCATGCAACACCGTATCAGTATTTCATCAAGCACTTAAACCGCTATAATGAGTGGGTGAAACAATCCAGACAAAGCAAAAGCTGAGGGTTTAGAGGAATTGCTGATTATACCGCTTCATGGTTTAAGACATTCATGTGCTACCCTGCTTAATTATCTAGAAGTCAACATCATTGAAATATCAAAGACATTAGGGCCACTCTGACCTGCTCCACCATTGATGAACATTTATGCTCATAGCTTGAGGAACAGCAAAGAGGAAGTTGCAACAAAGGTAAATGAATTCTTACGAATGAACGTATAAAAAGAAATGAGAGCTTTTGATTCTGTCTCTGGCTCTCACTCTTCGTCTTTCAATTCCATGTGGTCAAGTGCATATCTTAAAGCCATGCTAATCAACTCATTTCGGGAACGGTTAGTTCTGGCCGACAGTTCGTTATATTCTTCCTGCAACGCTCTATCTATGCGAATTGTCAAGGTGACAGTCTCATCTTCTAGGGTGTGACTACAATTTGCTATCCATAATGTCTCAAAACACCTCCATGCTGGAGTACATTATAGTGTGAAGTGCCAATCCAAAACTATAACACAAAATGAGTTGAAAAATCAATGTACAATCATGTTGCTATTCGCTATACTAAAGCATAACGACAAATTATGGAGGAAATGGCGCATGACAGAAAAGAAGAAGTTTTACCAAGCAAAGTGGTTTTATGGCTGTGGGCTGTTATTATTCCCAATAGTAGAATTATTCTGCTTTTGGGTTTGCTATAAGGGAAATGAAGAGGTCAGCAGAGTTATTTTATCGGTGGTATTTGTAATATGGTTCATCATTCTCATGGCTGCTACACAAGGCTACTCTGAAAGATACATCGATAACAGAGCCTACACCATCCAATACATCAACGGTTGAGGAAAGTAGCACACCGCAAGGAAGCAATGAACAGAACAGGCACAAAAGAAATATGTGCAAGATGCCAAGGATGTTTGCACAGCTTCTTTACCGAGATTGTAATGAAACTATGGTGAAACTTTAGGGTGAGGGGCACAGAAAAAATGGAACCATTATTGAACCAGACTATACTGTGGAATCCCAAAAGCGGAAGTGTTATGATTACATATACACTTATGGACTGAACCGAATGCAGGAACACCCATCGTTATCACTTTTGCCTTAGAGGGCGAGAAAGAGTTTCAGTATCTGGAAATCTTAGATTGATGGTATCAAAGAGAAAATTTCAGACGATGCAAAAGAAAGTGTCTTGATTTGTTTGCTCCTTGATGCTAATTACAAAGGATAGCATATCATATTTGAGAATATAGCGAGCCTTGGCCTACAAAATGGTCAGGGCTTTTATACTATCTTAATACTAAACTTAGTTCGAGTATGCTGAGACAGTCCGAGATAGGAAAGCAGAAAGTCCACAAAGGTAACAACAGAAACATTTATGGAGAACTACGGAGAGATAGGAAAACGTTAGACAATCTATTTTATTTTTATATTACTCTGACTCGATATCGGAAATCAGTTTCTGTTGAGTCACCGTCTCAATGCTTGGTACATGCCCTCTGTACTCCTACTTATGGTAGTCTGGTTGCTTATCCATATTGCCACTACTCGCATCCATTCCGGCATCAAAAGGAAATCACGAAAACTGATCTTTCCAAGAAAAATGCCGAATTTATGGAATTTATGTAGGAGATACTCTTCTTCCGGCTTTTCCTGGGTAATCAAAAACTTTCGGGCGGAATCCGAACTGGAAAAACCGTCATGAGGAAATGCAAAATTGAAAAGTCAAAGTTTCTCTGGCAGATTTGCTGATGAAAACATCAATCTTCTTTCCACTGGTGCGTCGTAGTGGATGAGATCTAGTCTTCTCTTCGGTGCCTGGCCATCCTTATCAAATTCTCATGGCTACCCTCGATTGTGCCTCGTCTTCCTTCAACTGGCTTATTTCTTTATTATTACTCCGATAGAGAAAATACCTTCTATTTTGCAAATCGTGTAGCGGCACCGCCCTCTTATTGCACAAAACGTAAAGAACTCGAGAGACGATGAACAAGAAAACTAGAAATCAATACTCTAAAATCTGCACTGCGCAGAATCTCTCCTTTTCTTATGAGAATAACGAAAAGCGCTCAGGCTGTCTCTCAACCTTTCATGCCGGACATGCTATTGTCGGTGCTTTCTGGTTCCGGGAAATCTACTGCTGTTTAAACTATTGACAAAGTATAGCAGTGCGAATACAACGGCAGACGCGTCGGATGATGGAATAGACTGCAGAGATTACGTCATTCCTCCCTCACAGATTATCTCTGTAGTACAGCAAAATGTGCTTTTGCTCGATGACAGACGATTTGGCACAACATTTGCCTGTATAAAACATACCGGAAAAGGAATTGACTGCGTGTTATTCAAAAATCCGGCCTTTCCTCCCTTATTCAGCAGGAAAAACTTCTTGTCGCGCAATGGAAACAAACTTCTCGGTGGAGAAAGCAACGATTTCACTGCACGTGGCACCACTTAGAAAATCGCATCCATTTTACTTCTATGGAGGAGGCAAGTCTTTGTGCATTAGATGAAAAACGGCAGACGAAAATTCACGTATTCTATTTTAGATATGCCTGGCATTACGTTTTGTTATTACATCATGTTTAAATAGTACGCTGCTTGTAAAACATGATGGGATTTTGTGTTCTGCATCACGGGAAAATAACTGGAGCTAGCCTTTGATGAACTTATGAAAAATAAAGGCTTTGCTTTACCTCTGGTTCCTGGCTTTCCCAAAGCCAAAAGAATATAGCAGCGAAGGATATAACGTCAGAGTTTCACATCCAGTGCCATCATGACGGTAAATCCAACAGCGCAGCAGTGCACTCCCAGTTTGAGTGCTCCCCCTTCCGCGGTTTCCGGAATCAACTTCGACAACTGGTTATAGATCATTGCACCTGCACAAGCAAAGGAGAGAAAATAAGGCATATGAGGGCGTAGTGTTACCGGGCAAAAGAAGCATAAGAACGGTCGCAACTGGCCTCACTGCCCGGAAAAGCACGCCATCTCACGAAAGCTTTCTTTATGTTTATTTGTCCATTTGCGTGCAGGGGCATAGAATAATCGTTCTCTGGGGAAGTTTTCGAATGGCAATCCCGATGAGTGCAAAGCGCTGCACCAAGGGACAGGCCCACATCTCCGGCAAGCATTCCGCATAGACCACACCCACCGCCATGCCCCTCCGGAATATTGTGAATTGCCACCGCAAGAAGCATCATGTATCGCGCTGAAAAGAACTCTTCGGTCCCTCCGCCTTTTCCTGCATTAAGATGGAGGTGTGGAAATCAACTCATCTATGCAAAGAGAAAGAGCGGTTCCAACCCAAAACCGATAACCGCCGGAAGAAAAGCGAATCTTCCTGAGACTGCTGTGCCTTTCCATCGCCGAACCAGTAAGCTCGATGGATGCTGCAACCACGACCCCGGCCGCAAATCCTGTTAAGTCTCTTCTCATATCCGAGGAATCACGGGTGCATTTCCCCTGCAGTCTTATTTCCTTCACACGCACGACGGAACCAAGGCTCGTGCCCACTGAACGTGAAATCAAAATTCAAAAGCAATACATATTTGCATCCATTCTTATTCTTCCTTTACTATCTAGTCATTTTTCTAGCGAAGAATCAGCCTTTCTATAAGCTGCTACATTGCTATATATGCGCCTGTCCCACTTTGTCCTCTCTCACGCATTCTTAAGAAGTGTTTGTATCTCCATTTGTGTCAAAATTAAATACAATATACTATTCGGTAAACATACAAGAAATATTTTGACAGAACTAAAAATAGTAGATATATAAAAGAATAGGAATTATGAAAAACTCGCAGGCGCATCTGATACCACTCCAACATTCCTGTGTACCGATTCAGAAAGAGACCTTCCAAAAAGCAAAACCGAGTCGTGGAATAAAAAGTGCATCTTTCATCAGGTAAGAACCAGTCCTCTCTCTCCTTCTCTTTTCTTTCGCTATCTGAATGAACTCTTCCAACATTCTGGAAGCACCTCCTTCTGCGGTAGGATGGCAGTGTGCATCACTCAAAAATCATCGCTATCTTCCCTTTTCATCACTGCGAGATGCTGTCTTCATACATTAAGTCAGTCAATTCTCTTCATTCGGTGCAAAACCGTCTATAAAGAAACTAAGCGCCATGATGCAAGAGCAGAAAAATGCCTTCCATAGAGAGTGCAAGCCTTCCTGAAAGCTTTTCCGTCGCCGCCTTCCAAGGGCGAAACAAGCCCTCTACCTTTTGATCACTGCGGGAAAGATCCACAACTCGCCTCTTTTTAACTGCCACTCTTCCCTCGTATTCTCCAAATCTATCTACCATCTATGTCCTTTCCTCCTCCATTCCGTTTTTCAAACCAATCCTTCCCATCAACAAAGCGGGACACGATAGCGATCACTACACATGAAGTCGCCGGCAGCATTATTAATCATCGTCGCCGGAGGTGATCAACTCAGGTTTGATGGCAACCAGAATCGTTAGGCAAGTTCCATATTATTCGGAAAGAAAAATAGACGCAATGATACACTCCCGATATATCCTCCTCCTGGTACACCGCTCATTCCCAACAGCGGAAAGCACGGCGACGAACGAGTGGCAGAAGATCCGAAAACTTCTACCGGTGTCCCTTTAATGCCCCTACAACAAAGAGACAATCTTCAGCATTTCGTGGAGAAACAGGAGCCATCCATGTGCAATGGTCGCGCCCAAGCGAATCACACGATCGGAAATTATCCTTCGATATCCCGCTTTCGGCAGCAGCTTCCATATTGCTGGAATCGTTGCTACGGGAAGAACATGGTTCCAAGAGACACAATCGCAGGCTTTTACGGGATGTAGTGAAAACATGACTTTCATGCGTTTCTCTTCCGGCTCCGATGAAGGCCATCAGCGGAAAAGCGGTAAAGAGAGTAGCTAAAGCAAACGGGATATTATAGCAAAGGCCCTTGCATAGCTCTCCGTGTAATTTGAGAACCGTTAGGGTGGAAACCAGTGTCTGCAAAATGGCAAAAAGGCTTATCGGCGTACAATACGGTCACCACTTGTACGAACTCCTCTTATCAAAGGACTGTGGTCAAACTGTCCAGAAAAAGCTGCCACTTCTCTTCCTTCCTCTCCTGCCAGATTAATTCGAAAACTGAAAAGCAGCGGGATAATGAGGTGGGAGCGGCTGATGCTGGAAAGAAGCCAGCTTTGTGTGAAATCTTTCTACGGTAAAGAGAATTCATAATCATCTCCGTCAATCGTAGCGTGCTCTCCCACTCTCTCTTTCGCCATACTTGCCTGTGCACTAGGCGAAGTCACTGGCGGAAAAATCCGACGTGAGCAGAAATAACAACTGCCGCCGCTGCTGTCAGCACAAAAGCTAAAAACCGGTAACCCCATAATCTTTCCCGCTCTTTTCTACTCTTGATATTCAAGCCATGGCAGAGGAAATCGAGGCAAAAACCATCGGTACTACAACACAGAACATCATCCGAATAAAGATGGTTCCGAGGAAGCTGATAGAGAATGGGCGAAATGCGGAAGAACAGCTGTCACTGCACCGAGCATCATATGGCCAGAAGTAAAATGACTAAGAAACGATAGTTGCTTTCATCACGGATTTTGCTTTCATGTGTCGCCTCTCTCTCATCCATTGCTATCCGAACAGCCACTTTGGAGCATTTCTTTTCATTATAGCATTTCCGCTGCATTTCCGTGAATCTGATAAGGAATCGTTTTTCATTTCTTTTTCTCAAATCTAATTCCTGATTGATCCTTCTCACCTTACAAAACCAATAAATCGCGAAATTGAAAAGCCAAACCACAAAAGAACACCATTACACCATCAGCAGAGCACCGTTAAGCACTGTGTTCCATCCACATAGAAGAAGATAACTGATTCATCATCGGAATAGATAATCGAGAGAAAGTATACCGCGGCTCGTTTTACGATACTCCATCTCTATTTCCCATATAAACTCCATTCCGCCAAAGCGCATCACCGTCAGTATCCTGAGAGCATCGTTTGCAGAAGCATCGCCTTTAGCCTCACTTCCGCACCAGAGAAGCTGTCAAAGGATAGTACTTTCCTCTCCAAAAAGAAGAGACAGGAAAAGAGAACCTAACGCTACAGGAAACCCCTATTGAAAAGTATTAGAACATACACACGTGATACCATTTTCTTCATTTTCTACCTCCCATCTCCAGACACCGCTTTAATCTTTGATACGCATCTTCTGGACACATAACTGTGAAGCTGCCATCAGAAACACAAACCCCAATCGTCTTGTAAGTGATAAGTCAAAGGCTTCTACTCTTTTCGTAACTACGCCAATTTTGACCGCGAAATCCGGTACAAAATACTTGATTGACCTCTCCATCCTCCACCTCGTACAGCTGGTAATGAAGTTTGATATTCTTCTTCCATAACGGTTTATACCTTTCCGGCGGAAGTATACACGAATGATTTCCTCCAAAGATATGGAACCAGCTTCATCTTTTTGAAAACCGAGCAGTATATCCGTCGGAAAGATGCTGACACGATCCATCAATTCCTGTACCTCCCGAACTTAATCCTGTCTGTCATGATGAGTACTTTCACCTCCGAACAATGCCTCATCCAGCTGCACTTATTTTCACTTCCTCCACTCTCAACGATACGAGAAACAGCGCGGTAAAAGAATAAAACCGGCTTTTTACGAGCATATACGCACGATACGGGTCTTTTTCACAGAAACTGGCTATTCGAGTACGCACGACTACCCATTTCGCAGTTCACGTCTCAGTTTGAACAGCGCTGTGTAAAAAGCAAATACAACTTTAGCTTTTCACCTGCGTAGGCCGCAAAAACGCAGCACAGCTACTCATATAAGACTGAATCTTGCAGACAAAGTGCAGCAAGGCCATATGGGTTATGAGATATATCTCCTTTTCGCCTTTTAACTCCGGCTCCCTCTGACTTTCGAGGTTTGGCTCTCGGACACGCGTGGATAATCGGTCCTGTACAACCCATTCCGGATTCCGGTATAGATCTCCGAGTTTCTCACAGGCAGCGAAACCGCATCATCAAGATCGGTGACTTCAATCCCAAAAAGTGCTGTGCAGTAACCACTTCCTTGGGGAGGCCCTTTAACCTCTTCGCCGCTCTCCTTCGGCTTTGTTCTTGCCCTCACGAATCCCGGCAAGCACATCGTCAAGTCCGGCCTTCGCCTTCTAACCTCTTTCTTTTGCCACTTCAACACCTTGCCCTTTAACGAGCTCTCCCGGCAAAACGAAGTGCATCGCATATTAACGAGATGCCGTTAAGCACGAGAGATAATCACTACGCGAGCTTCCTACACTCATTCTCTCCGATACCGGTCCGTGAAAGCCGAAGCCCTGTGCTTCGTAGCTGATCCGCCCAGTAGAGTGAGGAAAGCATCTTGGAAAGCACATTTCCGGTTAAAGAATCGGTTACTGCGATATCCGCTGTACCGCGAAGTGCGATCATTTCCTCTCATAACAGATCCGCTGTCGGAGCGGGAAAGACTTTCGCAAAAGTGAATCGGATAACTGCTCGCCCGAAGCTCTTTTAAAGCCTTTCTGGGTCTGGTCTTGCACTCGTCTGCTATTTAAGATACCGATAGTCGGCTCTGGCAGCTGCAGTAGCCTCAGCAGTGATGATGCCGTAAATGGCATCTCTTACCATCTTCCAATCACGGTCCGGTACTGAGGTACCTGTGTATTGGCTACAAACATTTCCTCACCGATACCTGGTGTTACAGCATCGTCCCACAGTGGAGACACCGGATCGAATCGGTAATGCATGGTTACCGCACTGTCAATCTTCTTCTCACCGGAGAAGCCTCATCCAATCTTGTCATGTCCCGCTTTCATCATCGAACTTTCCACGGTCTCTACCAGCTCATGCTTTAAGGAACCGAGATATACAGCATCAACGCTGTCTCTGCCGCAGTCCACGCAGCCTTCATGGAGTTTCTTCCTCCATGCCTGGAACCTCATAATTTGCTAAAGCGATACGAGGCTCCCCAAAAGAACCGGTCTCTCAAGCCCTCTGCCATGGCTAAAAGGTATCGGCAATCAGCCTTCTTAAATTTTAGCCATCTCCTACCCTTCCTTCTTATTCCTGGATTTCCCAAAATGGAAGTGGCAAAACTTCCTCATGGACTTCTGCAATCATAGAACGAACTTCTCTCGTACTGCTCGTTCTCGTTCCCTTTCCGCATCTGGATAATGAAGGAAACACCGTCAAAGAGGTTGGTCATTCTTCCGCCAGGAAGAGTGGATCCTTTACCGATAATCATAGCCTTGTTCATCTTTCCGGCTCATCACAGTCTTCCTTGGCAAATCCAACAAAAGGCACACCGGAAGGAATATGTCTCCTGTGTCGGAGCATAACCCACTGTCGTTTCTCCTTTCGTGAAATCAGCATAGGCCGCCTCCTCAAGCCAGCCTCCTCTTTACGAGCAAAGAGCAGCAATCATCTTATAGTTCGCCATCGGTACATCTCCTGCACCTGCTGGCTTTGGTACGTCGGCATTTCCTGCATCTCCGGAGAGAACTTATCAATGTCCTTTACGGTAAGTCCTGCATCGCCTGGCGGGATCAGCTACAAGAGAGCTGATAACGTTCTGCGGAGCAGCCCCTGTTCCTACAGCGTGACGGCATGACAGACATCCAGATTGACTTGAGCAGACTCTTCCGTCATTTTCAGGAAACAATGATACAGAAAGAAGCAGGCAATCCTCCAGCATCGTGGCAGATCTTTCTTTACATGGTCTTCCTGTCTGGCGGCAAGTTTCGGTACACAACCGCCACTGATTACGGCAGCAACAGGTATGGTATATGCCCTGGCTTTAACCAAAGCGGCGGCTTCAATCATGGCATGAGACGGAGCTGTACAGAAACCCCTGGGCATCGGAACTCGGTTGCATCTCATAAGTCCCGCGGCAATTTCAGCAGCTGCTTTCGCAAAGTGCCGCCGCCACGCTGGTTTGCTACATCACCGCAGGCTTCTCGAACAGTCGATAACACACCTGATTTCATTAGCATTTACACCGGAGTGCTGCATGAATGTAAAATGGCAAGAACAGAGCTTGTCTGTTCATGATATTTCTCCCTGCCATAACCTCAAGTGATAGTCTACGTCGATATCATGTGCTCTTCCTCTTTGCACAGCCGACAAGCTTGCTTCCTTCATAGGTTCAATGGCTCAGCCTTCATGCGTCTATCCACAGCTCTGACTTTCGGAAAGCCTCAGCCCTCGTCAAGCACGATTTTAAGATTTCTTCGGTAATAACAGGATCCTCGCAAGCTCGGGCTTATGCTTTGCTGCAGCCCTTCTCCATATATAACTTCAGCAGTCGCGAGCCTGTGCAAGAAGTAGGAACTCCGCGGCATAATCTCACCGAACTTTCTGCAACGGCTTGCCTCTCACCTTTTTATCATAATAAGGGAACCTCCACTCCTTTAACTCTTCCGGAGTCTTGTACTTTCGATTATAAACCTGATCTCGGCCAGGTAAGCAACGCAGTCCTCAAAGGAACGAACGTGTCTTTCCGACTCTCTTTAAGAAATCTCCGTCCGATTCTATCTACTCTCTCCGTTGCAATGGTGGGAACCATGCTGTAACATCAGTCCCGGTGTAATTTCCATAGCACAACCTACGCCTTACATGTACACACTATCGTGCGCATTCCTCTTTAAAGAATATAAACATACGATTTCGCGACTCAAGGTAAAAGAATTCTTTGTGCACTCTTTACTCCTAAACGAGAGCTTTCTACCGCAGTCCTTTCTGGAAAGCAATATATATTCACTTTTCTATCCACGGCACACTTATTATAAACTAAAATATAAACTCTCCTTTCTGTCTCAGTGCCATCCTGGAACAAGGAAGAGCTGAAGTACGTACTATCCATTTAGCTATGTAGAGCTTTGAGGTGCAAAGGGGAGCCCCAAAAGCTCATTTTCTTAAAGGCACTTTACACTACTCGGAACGAATATTGTCTCATTCTCATCTCACGATAGCCATCATCAACATCCAAAAACCATTTCCATCATGCTGACCTGGCGTCGTCATAAACGGCCCCGTCAAACTCTGCTTTTAAGCTCCGGTTCGCAAACGATAAACTGTGAGTCCGGGCTGGACTGTCACGACCTGCGACAGGTAGGATCACTCTGTCGTGTAACGGTCTCAGCTGCAAGCCCTGCAGCCTCTCCTCAGCAAGCGTCAAGAACCATAAACTGATTCTCCGGTCCGAACTTCTCTCGGCAAAAACTTAACTCTCTTCTGATTTTCCAACCGATTGCAGCCGCGCCTCGTTCAACGACGTAGCATCCGTGGAAGCGAACCACTTTCTCCGCCGGCAGGCTTGACACAAGCTTGAATAGCCGTGGTCCCGGTGCACACCGTCATCATGGTCTCCTGATGAGTGTATTTCACTACCCTTTAAACAGCTTTCAATTCTTTCCTCTCCTTTCTTGAAAAGTGTACATCGTAATGGCAAAAATGCCAAATACGCGGTGAGCAAATTTAGGGCATTTACCTGCAAACGTACTTCCACCATTGTCTTAATGGATTCTTCTGTTGCAGCTATCCTTAACTCATTCCTTCGACCTTCTGCATATCCTCTTATAAATCGCCATAACTGGAAGTCGAGAATCTTCTGGGCATGATTGCCGTCCTCTTGCTTTCGGTTGCATTTACATGGAAGTGGAATCGGCTTTCCTTCATACGATCGGCTGAAAGAACGTACGCTGAACGGCACTCAGTGCAGCACAAGGTACTACGATCCGTCTCGAAAAAGTCTCACGAACACAGCTCTCAGCCTTTAATACTCCTCTTCAAAATTGTCCTTATTAACTTCAACATAATTCCTCCTTTATATAAAAGTCAATCTGTTTTAAAATGATGATGCACTCAAGAAAACGTATCTTCGAGGAATGATTATCTATCTCGTTCAGATATTTTTCTACTGTGTAGTGGCAATTGCACCGTCAGCAGCCGGTCTACAACCTGTCTTTTAAACCTTCACACGAACGTCTCCCTACGGTAAAATACACCGGGATATTGTGCAGCATCTTCATCGGTAGGAATATATCTCTTCATCCATCTTGTAAGATTGGTTCCCTGAAAAGCTCCAGTCGGAATTCTTCCGATGAAACCGAAGATACTGAACACAATTGTCTTCTTCAGCTTGCTTCCAGAACCTGCCTCGCCTGTAACTACGTTCTTTACCTTAATCTTCTGTAGGATATCGTCTCGGAAAGTTCCTCACAACAGTATCCTACATAATACGAAGCTTCTCGTTCTTGAAAGCTCTTTCTCCTGAATGGATTTTGCTGCCTTAACTCATGTCTTCTGTGAATGACGTTACGGAGCTTGCAAACCTAGTCAGGTACATAGCCCCTTCATAGCTGGAATCTCCTCCACCGACTACAAAACATGGAAGGTCCTCAAAGAAGTTGGCATCGCAGGCTGTCATGTAGGAACACCCTTCCGAGGAACTCCTGCTCTCCCTTACATCCGATAGGACGAGGATTGGCCTCGTAGCAATAATCAAGGTTTTTCCTCATACGTTCCGTTAACACCCCACAAGTCTCTTTACATCCTCCAGTTTCCACAGACTTGATTGTATCGTGTACACGATCACAACCAAAATGCTCAGCCTGTCTGTCATTCTTTAATCAGAGAAGGTCCGGACTCCTTCACAATCTGTCCTGATAGTTCTCAATAGAATCCGTGATTGCAATCTGTCCTCCATCCCGCCCCTCGATAATACAAGTGAGAGCCTTGCTCTACCTGCATAAAAGGCTTGCTGCAAGTCCTGGACCGGCACCCAAGATCAAAACATCATACAGCTTTGACATAGTCTTCGAATCTCCTCCCAATGCTGATTATTATTTTTCTGCAAAAGCAGTAGAAACCTGTTTCAAATCAGTATCTCTATTATACACTACAAAAGTTCTAGGAAAAAGTACTTTCCGTTATCCTTTTGTGTATTTACACTTCTAGAGGTACTATCCGTAAAATAGCCAAATATGACTCTTTTTGCAAATCTTTATTAAAATCTTTTGTTCTCACCCATTCTGTTAATTCAGAACGAGATGTCGCACGTTTATGAGTGATACTGTTAAGACTGTAAGGGCAGGTGCTCTGCCCCTCGAATTCTGTTTGTTCAACAGAGCTTAAACTCCTGTACTAAACTATGTTTTTAAAGTTGATTTTAAACTTTATAAATCGTAGATATCTCATAAGAAAATCATCCTTTACTTAAAGATGGTCTGCTTATTCACATCCACGGTGAGTGCATGTAAAGCTTTCACGATCTTTTCTTCTCAATGCCTTCTTCCTCAGGCTTTAAGACGGATTACCAAGCGGGTGAGGAATATAATAGCCGAACGATACGGTTTGTAACCTACTGTCATGGAAATAGGTGTAATAGTACATACATGTACAACAGGAATTCCCGTAGCTTTGATACTTTTAACTATCGTTGCACCGCAACGTGCACAGGTTCTCACGTACTGGTCAGAATGACCGTATCTACATGGTCTTTTCTTCAGTTTTGCACCGATTTCCTCGGAGAACTTCTTACGTGAAGTAACGGCTGTTCCGTTACTCACAGTAGTAAAGAAATAATCGTAAAGTTTTCCGATCTTTCCTCCTTCTCAAGGTCTCTCAAAACATCCACCGGAAGAACTCTATCCGCATCCTGATTTGCGTAGCTCGGATCATATCCGCCGTGTGCAGTCTCATATCGTCTCGGCGGCGTAAATCATTTTACCCCTTGATATACTGGCCGTAACGAGTTGCGTTGGAAGACTCGATGTGGTCCGGATTTCCTTCGGAACAATACCGCCGGAAGTAACTAAAGCGATAGTAGCTCCTCGGAAAGATTAACAGCAGGCATCGATCTATACGGTCGAAGGACGGCATCGGATACCCAGTAAAATTCCTTGCCTGCAATCTTAGCAAGAAGCATCTTAACCGCACGCTTGAACCTCTCTCTCTTCGAAGAAGTTTACACGAATTTCTGCGGGATATATCCTCTTCCTTGAAGAACTGATATGCTCTCCAGAGCAAATCTAGCCCAAAGGAGCTATCTTTTTAACGGCATCTCTCATGTCCGGCAGCGCTGTTCTTGTGGAAACAATGTAGACCTTGCTCTTTCGCTTCATCAGCACCTGGTTCTCTACATACATACCTGTAATAACAGGGATATGCAGCTCATCCTGAACGGCAACAGCGATGGTTGCGCAAGCAAATCCGTAACGACCGGCGTTAATGTAGGTCCTGCGATGAACAAATCCGGCTTAAGCTCAGCAACCTTCTTTAAGATTTCCGGCTTTGATCTGTCATTCTCACCACTGTCTCCGCAAACGATGGTTCCGATAATTTCAGCCTCATGCGAAAGCCTGTTGAATGCAAGTCCCGGTCCCATTGGGCCCTCATGGTACTCCATTGATAATCAGCCTTATCCTTCCACTCTACCTGAGCGAAGAATCATAATATATTGTACAACCCTTAATTCTTTCCCATTTCTTTTCTCCTTATCTTGCACTAAGTTTATTGAATCCCACCGAAGTTGCACCGGTAATAACCTGTAACCTTACTTCCAAAGATCCGTCAGGCTTCAGTGTTGTATCACGGCTCCCGCAATCTTTGTTACATAGTCCAGTACGATCAGCTTATCGAGCTTCGAAGGGTGATCAACTGGTTCGCATTTCCAGCAGTTACCAATGCATTTGTGGCAAATATCCGCATCGGCAAGAGACTGAGACTTTCCGTCTCTTCCTCGCATACCATCGGCAACGATAATGGTCTTGATTCCCTCAGCCTCAATCTTCTTGCAGTTCATGATAAGGTCAGTATCCGGGTTTCGACCTTCCTCGGTGATGATTACCGTGTCTAAGTGAAGCATCTGCAAAGCTTTGCAGTCTGGTTGGAGGAACGCTCCTTATCAGCAAGATAAAACGTGCCTCATTTGTACGATATGTGCCAGCAAAGTTGATGGTCTTTCCGTGCTCCTCGAAGAGATCCTCAATAACCGGCTGTTTCGTGAACATGGTCGGGTTCTTATCGCTACGCAGAAACGCAGTTTCCGGGAAATGATAGTCTCATCCATATCCTCTGTCGGATAGAGAATGGTGTTTGAATCTTTCTTGCATCGCCGCATGGCACATAGGTGCGTCATGAAAGAAGTCCCTGAGACTGCAACATCTGCACACAACCAACTCTCGGAAGAGATCTCGGAGTAGGTCATGTGCCCTCGATAAGATCTAAGGTCCCATACCTTGTTTCATCCCGGAGTTAACTCCTTAGCCTCTCCGCGATAAATGTAGCAGTCTTTAAGACCTGCCACACGTGAAACAGCCTGCCTCATACGCGTGAGACTCGCTTCTACCGCCTACACATACAGCTGGGTTAAGAGTCTCGAGAACGGAGGCACTCTGCGCCAAGACCTGGTCATATCAATGATTCCCTCCCGGAAACCACAACAATCGGTCCTGCAGTAATCCACCGCCATCCCTTTAAGCAGTAGGTCTTCCTGAGCCGACTGTCTCACGGGAAGAAATCACCCTGACGCCGCCTCTTTCCTTTCTACCTTTACTCTGGGCTCATGCCAACATCCTTAACTGGAGTGATACGAACCGACTCGCCCGCTAGTCGATATCGAATTTCTACTTCTTTGATTCCTTTCTTCCGTAGTGAGTTACCTCCGTAGTCTTTCTTTCTTCGCACATGTAGAGAAACTATGATCCTTAATCTCGGCTGAGCTGAACCGGATGTCCTTGATGAAAATCTTTCTACCTAATTCCAGTTTCACTTTTGCTACCTTTACTTCTCACGCACTAATGCAACATATAGCGACTTAATCCGCTATCCAGAAGCGTCCAATCCAAAAGTCTGAAAATCCTCTCTGCACTTCTTTCTGCGTATGAACACGATCCTCTTTTCCTCGAATTTCTCATAGGTATTTAAAGCATATTCAATCAAATCCAGAGATTTCATGAATAAAGTTTCTCTTCCGTCTTTATCGCAAAGGACTGACCTACACGGAGTTTCATTCGGCTTGATGGAACCGCCAAGAGGATGTGCCGTACCTTCTCCCATATGAACCATATCATCCTTTACACTTTAAAAATATCCATGAATGAGATTTCACGAAAAATCACTCTCGACATCCGTATTCTCGGATACTCTTTTAGGAAAATTCTCCTTCACCAGGGCTGGGTTATTTGTTACAATCACCAGACTTTCATCTCTTTTCTCCTTTCTTTGCATAGAGAACACAGGGTCGGAGAACTGTCATGCACTGAGCTGTTTCACATTGATCCAGAGTCCCCAATCTATCCATCCTTTTACCTGAAAGATCTCATTGCGCTTATGCAAAACTCTGGCCTTCCTCTCGGTGGTTTGCACTCTCTGATACATCTTTGTGTTTTATTTAGTATAAAACAGAATTTCTAGTGCGTCATGCCTTTGTTTATATTTTCTTACCCAACTCCTCGTTAAATCAATCCAAAACAGGTCACTTTGAGAAATATCTTCGGTGAATGTTCGGCTAAGGAGGGCAAAAGAATTAATTCAAGAGCAGATATACGGGCATAAAATCTCATAAATATTATCCTCCTATATATATATTTCTTTAACGGATGAAAATAAAACAAAATCTTCTTATTCCACTTTATAGAATTTATCTATATATACATCTGGCGCAATGAGAAGCTAAATGCAATTTTACATTTTTAATTTATTAGATACTATATAGCATACATAACCTCCGGGAGACGAAAGCTGCACACAAATAGCCAAAGATGAGTAGAGAGAGTAGGTGCTATGAGGAATATGTCTCTCTCTCTTTTGTATAGACATTTGTCGCTCACCGACTCGCACATCCTAATCCGATCTCATTTCAGCTATTCTCAGCACTGCACAAAACATTTTTAAAACTCAAAACTATACAAAATCATAAATCAAAATCAGGTAGGAATTGCTGTTGTATTTTTCGAAGTGCTTTTAGCTAGTATTACTGTTATATTGCTGTTTACACTGGCATTTGGTCAGAGCTATATGAATGTAGAACAAAAACAAATGAACGAGTTATTTATGGGATCGGAAAGCCGGCTGTGGCTCCCACCATATCCTCTGGCTTTTACAGCACCTTGTCGCCAAGGATTATCGGTCATTGTAACTCAGCGATTATCATTTCCAACGTTGCAGTGATTGGAAATCGGGCAAAGAACTCATCTTGATCTGTAGCATCTTTTAACCATGTCTCGCTGTTTGTACTTTCTTTTCAGCTCTCTTCCTATTAAGAAAGGATTTTTCGGAGCCGGACTCCTGATGATTCTGGAATCAGCTTTTGCTCTATCTCCTGTGCACGCAGGCTATTGCAGAGTAGCGCGGAGTCGAAACCATTGTAGGCGTCTATGATGGTCGGCGGTATCGTTGCCGTAGCAGCAGGTGTTTTCGTAAAGAAGATCGAAAGTCCACTGCCGCCATTACCGGTACCAGCTGTATTTACTTATCGGTCTTTTCTCTATCCGACCGTCAAATTAACTATGGGCGGCAGGTGCGTGTATGCAACGCTGAGTCACTGCTAGTGCGACTTCTGGAATCCATGATTTACGGTTCCCGGCAGAACTGGCTGGTTGCTCTTATTACCTTTGATTGCCGTGGTCGTGCTCTCAGCACCCTGGAAAAGGTATTTTTAAACTGGCTTTCATCTCTACCTGGTATGGTAGTCGGACATCTTTGATGCGTACCCGCCTCGGCATGGTATCTTTCAAGGAAATCGGCACTGCATCCCGGTTCTCCCACTGCATTTCTTACCCTTCGGTAAAGTTGTCTGCACCCCTGCATTGCATTTCCATCGGCTTGCTTGACGATTAACCCATCTCAGGCACCGGTGACTTTACAGCTAAACTACCATAGTGGTTTCATCAGAGAGCCGAGGATGATGAGCTTGTGGCGGGAACTCGTCTATGGTGCAACGAACTTCCTGACTTCTTTCTTTCGGAGTGACTCCACAGCAAACCTATTCTCAGAACGTGGTATGCATTTCTCAACAAGGTTAAGGTAAGAAGAGCATTTTGCCACAACAGGACTGTTTATCTTAGCTATGGACTTGTCCCAAATTCTCCGCACTGCTTACTCACGATCTCCACAATGCGTACCGGAGGAGCAACCATTACCGTATTTCTACACATACTGCCATGACAGGAATCAAACATCACACAGGAACCTTTAATGGTACTGCCCACCACAGTGGTAGGTCCTGCAGCTGCTATCGGTGTAGTGTATCGCACAGGCTCCGTCCTTTAGACTCTTCCTGGTTTCCTTCATCATGATCTTTCGGAAAGTCTCCGTTGTATTGGCTACCATCATTGCGGTATTCTTAAATATCGTTCTTCCAAAAGAGAAGAAAAGTGCCCAAGAATCGTTACCTATTAGAATGATTAAAACAGTGCTTAAGACAATCTGTTCTCAGCACTGTTTTCTTTTAGGCAATTTTTACAGCTCCTTTTTCTAACATTGCATATCCGCAAAAGAGAAAAGGGAGATATTCAGGTGACGCCCATAGCCGGAAAACGTTTCATCTCCTGTGGAAACAGTTGATCTTCCTGGAGCATTCTTTCTATTCGCGTCACGATTCGCACCAAGCACGGTTCCGTCCTTTCTCTCAGAAGATTTCTCAGTAGGAGATATACTATCTCGGAAGTCATCGGACGATCCGCACCAAGAACCCCGCCGGAACTTTGCGGGAATAGAATTTCGGATCGGAAGTATCGGACGGATTGGATTTATAGGGTTTTTTCCAATTCCGTTTCGCTATTGTTTCCACTGCTTTCCATCCATTTCCGCGATCCATTGTTTCCGCCGGAATTTCCATTTTGTCTGGGATTGCAGGCTGATCCTTCTTCTGTACATCGGTAAACTGTACGGTTAAGAGTATTCTTGTCATTTTCTTATTCCCGCTTAGGCATCTTTCCGAAACGAAGTCCCGTCCACTGTTACTTGGACAGCGCCCCACTGAAAGGCAATTGTTTAAACTGCAGGCAGCCTGGACCATGAAACCATATATTGCTGTTTATGATCTTCTCCGAATGCTCCTGATACATATACGATGTAAGTACTGTCTCATGTAGCTGACCAGAGTGTTTTGAATCGTTCCTTCCACTTCTTCTTGTTTCTTCCGCTGCATCTGTTACGGCTTGTTTCCGGGAGGCGTTGTCCAGATGAAGTCCTTTCGCACAATCCGGATTTTCGCGGAATTTTCAAGAGACTGCAAAGCTTTGCAGAGTACCGTCACTTGTGCTCTACACCGTCCTGCACATCGAAATCCATCTGCAAAGAAACCTATCCTTTACCGGAAGCTGGACTTTCGCATAGTCATACGGCACAGCAGGGTGTTCCTGCCCTGCGCTGCAGGGTCTAATGGCTTTCGCGTCTCTCACTGCCTCTGTAGGAACATGCTAGAAGCCCTGTTTAGTCCGTTCCGAGGAGAAGGTGGAGCGGAATCACAGCTCTGCATTCGCAGCTCACCGCTGGGCTGTCATTCGGGAGCATTTTGCGCACCATGAAAAACTTTCCGAAAGTCTCCCGGCTGTTTGCAATCGCAGAGACATCATACCCGCTTTTTAAGATATAACCTTCTCGGTTTTTGACGCATGTGGAAATGCCGTATCCGTGCTGTCCATCTCCTTCTGTAGAATCGTTCGTCAATCGAGAGACTTTCTTTATCAAGTTGCAAAAATCTCGGTTCTTTTCGCGCTTGAAGGGCATCTTGAACGTCAGCGGGAGGGGTGATGGCCTGTGGCGTATCCAGATCAGTAAATCGTAAACCAAATGTAGGAGAAAGGGTCTTCTCCTCCTTCTTTCCGAGAAATGTTTACTTTCGATTTCCGTTTCGTCGCACCGACTGGTGCAACTCTCGAAATACCAGGGTCGTGGCCTGAGATGGCAGCCGTCCCCAACAGAGAGTGAGTCTGCCTCTGCCTTCATTTCATCGCCAGGCATCACCGAGCTCATACGCTGTTCGGGAGGGCGCTGACGGATCGACAGGTGTTTCCGCAACAGTTACGACGGTGCGCTGCCTGTTCCTGCTGTGGCACTGCGGTAGTACTATATTCATCTCCGCTGGTGGCGGCAGGAGTGCCCGTAGTGCTCGCTCGTCTCTGCTGTATTTTCCGAAGCGGTAGCTGTATCTGCCTGTTCCTGCTGTATTTTCTGAAGTACCCGTACTACTTGTAGTGCTGTTATTTTCCCTACTTCTTCTGCGCTGCTGATCCATCGGCGTAGCGAGCAGTGTCGCTCATGACGAGTGTGACCAGTTTTAGGATATTTTCTTCTTTTTCATGTGTTCTCCTTTAATAATTCATTTGCAATTATTTTTCATATTGTTCTTTAAGATATAATAATTATCAAGATTCTTCCTTTTATTGCTCTAGGATAACGAGACAATAAAAACGGAACTTTATTTATTAAAAATAATTAATTACTTTGAATAATTTGTATATATATCCCTATTTTAGCAATATTGAAATATAGAAATCTACTTAATAAAATGTAATTATTTTGAATTGAATCGTTTATATTAATTATATTATTATATTAAACAAAAATAATAACAACTTCACCCATCAAATTCATCATGAAAAGTAGCTTACTGAACATCTCGTTTTCAAGCACGATGCCTATATTGTAGACAGTAGAAGAAGGCAATTTTAGC
>BNJU01003869.1_pt1 | contig 34987 bp, 43 predicted proteins | sample 8539281 | NCBI WGS metagenome assembly BNJU01 (sample SAMD00202456, study PRJDB9452) | human saliva metagenome | isolation source: human saliva | place: Japan
CCAGCACTTTCGAGACGCAGTTTGTGTTCCATCCCATCCTGTCGCACCGTAGGATTTGTACCGACATTCGTAATGGCAAACACGCGCCCGTCCTCCAACACCGTCTCGGTGCGGTAAACGCCCCGACGCGGCAATAGCTTATTCTCCGGGAGCATTAAATTGACCGTCGGGAAACCGAGGACGCGCTTTCCGATGCCGTTTCGTGTTGTACAACGCCCTCCGCCGTATACGGCATGCCGAGCAGGATGCTGGCCTTCCCATATCTCCGGCCGCAAGAGTCCTCAGCTATCAAGCTTGCTGATTTCTCTCCCGCCTCTGTTTCTTTGGGGATGATGTATACTGAAAAATGCAGGCGCTCTCCGAGCGTCTTTAGCTTTAATCGCATTCACGGCAGCGGCTTTTCCGAGCAAACGAGTCTCACTGCCGACACTGGCCGCATGCGCATGGTTCCGAGCAGAATTTCGCGCACGAAATCCTCTCCGTCCATGGCCTGCAATTTCTTCGTTGAACGGGTACTGACGATATAGTCGATGCCGCCTGACGCAACTTTTCCCGCCGCCTCGTTGGTCAGAATCTGCGGCGCGCCGCTGAAACCACAGCGGCCGGCGGCGTCCCTGAAGGTGAGAAAATTGCCGTTTTCAGCCCCTGCTCCCGTGCAACGTCCAGCATGGTCGCAACGATCTTCGACTGTCGCAGTGCTCACTGTCAAATTTTCCGACCGCAACCACCGTGTCTTCCGGCAGCGCGACACTGCGCACATTGATCCAGTCCTCAATCCGCACCTCTCTCAGAACATCTTCTCCGCCCAATAGCGTCCGCCTCTTTTTGAAAACAGGCCAGAGCAAAAGCCTTCGCTCAAATCAGAGCCAGAACAAGTGCCCTCTGAGATCGGAAGCCGCTGCGATTGCGCGCCCGCACTGCATTTCCGTTTTTCAGTCCGGCATCGGCTTCCGGCAAAGCCTTCCGTGCGGGATAGAGTGCAAGACAGTCTTCGATTGAAACAAGCTTATCTTCGATTTCGCCGGCCTGCATCGCAGCTTCCAGTTCCGAAAGTGTGTACGCATCCTCCAGCCGAAAACTGCCCACCCTTGTTCGAAGCAGAGCCTCCATGGCACCGCCGCAGCCCAGTTTTTCACCGATGTCATGGCAGAGGGTGCGTATGAGTACCTTTTCCCGCATTCCACGGTCATCACGCACGCGGAAACAATTTCCTCAAAGCGAATCGTCCGTAATATCCACCCGGCGGGCCTGACGCTCCACCGTAATTCCCTGACGCGCAAGGTCCACCAGCTTCTTGCCACCCTGCTTCTTTGCCGAATACATCGGCGGAATCTGATCGTAGCCGCCCACAAAGCACTGCGCAGCCGCTCGAAGCGCTTTCTCGTCGCAAAGCACTTCCCTCGTGGTCAGCACCGTCCCGGTCATGTCCTGGCTGTCGGTTTCAACGCCGAGAAGAAGCGAGGCGCGATAGGTTTTACTCCTGTCGGTCAGAAATTCCACCAGCTTGGTCGCGCTCCCGAGACACACGGGCAGAACACCCTCCGCTGCGGGATCAAGGGTTCCCGTGTGCCCTATTTTTTTTTGCCGCAAAATTCCGCGGAGTTTTGCGACAACGTCGTGCGAGGTAAAGCCCTTTTCCTTCCGCACATTCAGGATACCGTTAAACATGCATTTGAGCCTCCGCCGCGCGAACCACTTCCTCCATAATTTCTTCAGGGCGCTTGCCCACAATGGTGCATCCGGCCGCGCGTACATGTCCGCCGCCGCCGTACATCATCGCAATGGCCGCAACATCGATCGGCTCCAGCGAGCGGAGCGACAGCTTCCAACTGCCGGGCTCCATTTCGGAACAGAGCACCGCACACTTGACACCGACCGTGAGGCGCAGCTGCTCGGAAATCCCATCGAGATCCGCATGCACGGTCCCCATACGTGCTTGTTCTTCCGCGGAGATAATCGCATAAATCACAGTGCCGTCCGCGTTTTCCACGGCATTCAGAAGCGCAAGCCCCATAATTTTATTCTGCACATAGGTCTTACGGTAAAAAGAACCGTCTATAATCTCGCCGAACGGAATGCCTTTTGCGATGAGATCGGCCGCAATATTCATGGTGCGCGGTGAAGTCGAGCTGTACTTAAAGACCCCGGAGTCTGTCACAATTCCGGTATAGAGCGCCGCAGCGATTTCCGCATCGATACGCTCGGCATCGAGCAGGGTATACAGCAACTCACAGGTGGAGCTCGCCGAAGGATCGCAGATGGTGGTCGCCGCAAAATGCGGATTCGTGATGTGATGGTCGATGTTCAGCTGATCCGCGGCACGGTCAAACAAGGCCGTAAAACCGCCGAGCCTTCCCTTGTCGGAGACATCCAGTGCAATCGCGAGATCCGGGTGTTGCACCGCGTCCGCGTCACTCACAATCTCAGAAAAGCCGCTGAGATATTTGAATTTCTCAAGCGGCTTTTCCAGACAAACAGTGACGTTTTTGGACGGCTCGTTTTTTTTGAGATAAAGGTGACGCGACACCGAGCCCACACAATCCCCATCGGGCGCACATGTCCCATCAGAACAATCGTCTGCGCCCGTCCGAGTTTTTCCTTCAAAAACCTGGTCCATATTCAGTCCTCTTCTGTTTTTCTCCGTGTCGGAAAGATGCACTTCCAACACCTTGTCTATGTGAGCTCCGTAAGCCATGGACTCGTCCAAGACAAACTTGAGTTCCGGCGTGATGCGAAGATTCACACTGTGGGCAAGCTCGCTGCGGATAAATCCCGCCGCACGCTTCAGCCCCGCAAGTGTCTCCTCTGCCTCCGCTTCACTGCCGAGCACGCTTACATAGACCGTGCAATACCGAAGGTCCGCCGTGACACGCGCGTCGGTCACGGTGGTCATCGCAGAGACGCGGGGATCTTTAATGCCGTTCATCACGACATTCTGAATCTCCTTTCTCACCTCTGCGTTAATTCTTGTGTTTTTAATACTTCCCTTTTTCATGCTTTATCCCTCGGACCTCGACCATCGCATAAGCCTCGACCTGATCGCCCTCCTGAAGATCGTTAAACTTCTCAAAGACGAGACCGCACTCATAACCCGTCGCGACTTCCTTGACATCGTCCTTAAAGCGCTTCAGCGAAGCAAGATCGCCTTCAAAGATAAGATCCTTGCCTCTCGTGATGCGTGCCTTGCAGCCGCGCTGAATCTTACCGTCGAGAACATAGGAGCCCGCAATGGTTCCGATGCCCGAAGCCTTGAAGATTGCGCGGACTTCTGCGTGTCCGATGACCTTCTCCTCATAGACCGGCGCAAGCATTCCGTTCAACGCGCGCTCCACATCGTCGATTGCCTGATAGATGACCTTGTAGAGACGGAGGTCCACCTGCTCATGCTCCGCGGTCGACTTAGCCGTCGCATCCGCCCGCACATTGAAGCCGATGATGATCGCGTTACTTGCACTCGCAAGCGCCACATCCGACTCGGAAATCGCACCGACACCGCTGTGAATCACCTTAACCTGCACTTCGTCATTCGAAAGCTTGGAAAGCGACTGTTTGACTGCCTCGACAGAACCTTGCACATCCGCCTTGACAATAATCGGAAGTTCCTTCATCTCGCCGGCCTTAATCTGCCCGAAGACATCGTCGAGAGACAGTTTCGCCTTGGTCTCTTCAATCAGCTTATTCTTGCCCTCGGAGATAAAGGTCGCCGCGAAATCCTTCGCCTCTTTATCCGTGTCCATGGCAACCATGATTTCACCTGCATTCGGCACGGCGTTCAGGCCCTGAATCTCAACCGGTGTGGAGGGCTTTCGCCTCCTGACGCGCATACCTCTGTCGTTCAGCATTGCACGCACCTTACCGGAGCAAGCACCCGCTGCGACATAGTCACCCACATGCAAGGTTCCCTTTTGAACCAAAATCGTGGCGACGGGTCCCTTGCCCTTGTCAAGCTGTGCCTCAATCACCAGGCCTCTTGCGTTGCGGTTCGGGTTTGCCTTGAGTTCCTTCACGTCTGCCGTGAGAAGAATCATGTCGAGAAGGTTATCGATACCTTCGTGCGTCTTCGCGGAAATCGGGCAGATAATCGTATCGCCGCCCCAGTCTTCCGCAACCAGCTCATACTTCATGAGCTCCTGCTTGACGCGCTCAATGTTTGCATCCGGCTTATCCATCTTGTTGACAGCCACAATAATCTCTACATTGGCAGCCTTTGCATGGCTGATTGCCTCAACCGTCTGCGGCATGACGCCGTCATCCGCAGCGACCACCAGAACCGCAATGTCCGTTGCCTCGGCACCGCGCATACGCATTGCCGTGAAGGCCTCGTGGCCGGGTGTGTCGAGGAAGGTAATCAGTCTGTCGTGCGCCTTTGACCTGGTATGCACCGATGTGCTGGGTAATGCCGCCCGCCTCGCGACTTGTGACCGAAGTCTTACGGATGGCATCGAGAAGCGAAGTCTTACCGTGGTCAACGTGACCCATGACGACAACAACCGGCGGACGGGGCACCATCTTGTTCGGATCTTCATTGTCCTCACGGAGCAACTCCTCGATAACATCTACTTTCTCCTCGCGCGTGCAGAGAATCTCGTACTCGAGCGCAATCTCCTCTGCCTTTTCATAGGCAATCTCGGAATTCATCGTGTACATCTCGCCCTTGGCAAAGAGCTTCTTGATGAGATCCGAAGCGGGGCGCTTCATCATCTTTGCGAGCTCACCGATGGTGAGGGTGTCCGGAAGAATCAGCTCCTTGATTTCCTCTTCTACCTTCTCGGCCTTCGGCTTCTCCGGCATGATGAACGGATGGCGCGTTGCCTTTCCGGTTCTGCTGCCGGACTTGAATCCGTCCTCAGTCTTATGGCGCTTGTCGTTCTTGTCCTTAAAGTTGTTCTTATTCGGTCTGCTGGAGACCGTCTTCTTCACCAGTGCGCTGTCACCGGAGGCAGAGGCTCCCTGGGCGCCGCCGCGATTTCCGTAACTGCCGCCACCCTGGCCCGGACGCGCACTGAAACCGCCCTGGCCCGGACGTGCGCCTGCCCCCTGGCCGTTGCGGTTGCCGTAACTTCCGCTGCCCTGACCGTTACGATTGCCGTAACCGCCGCCGCTCTGGCCGTTGCGGTTGCCGTAACTTCCGCCGCCCTGGCCGTTGCGATTGCCGTAGCCGCCGTTGCCCTGACCGTTTCGGTTGCCGTAACCGCCGTTGCCCTGACCGTTACGATTGCCGTAACCGCCGCCCTGGCGCTGCTGTCCGCCGTTGCGCGGTCCGCTGTTGCCGAGTGCATTCAAACGGCTCTGAATCGCAAGTCTGGTTTCCTCCGCACTTCTACCCTGCGGCAGGCGGCTCGAAACCGCAGTCTTGACCGGCGGACGCGAATCCTCACTCTTCTTTTGCTGCGGCACGACGCTTTCTGCCTTCTTCTCCGTACTATCCTTCGGCTTATCCGCCGGCTTTTCCTGTGCCGGCTTTTCAGCAGCCTTTGCTCCCTCCGGTGCGGCACCCTTTACACGAATCTGTTGTGCGTTCTCCGGATCGGAACACGGCCGTAAACTTCTTTTCTTCTTGGGCTGTTCACCCTGCATCTCGGTCTCTCCGCCGTATCCTGCTGTGTCTTGCTTTTATCCACTCTCACTGCCTCCGTATTTTTCGGCTTAAAATGATTTCGAATCATGTCGGCTTCTTCCGCCGTCACATTGGACATGGGTGCTTTTTTCTCGCCCTTCTCTTCCAGAAAGGACAGCACCTCTCGGTTGCTTCTGCCGATTTCTTTTGACAGATCGTTAACTCTCATCTTGCTCTCCTCCGATCTGTTCTAATAATGCTAGAACCGCCTTTGTGAATCCCTCGTCACAGAGCGCAAGCGAAGCCCGCTGCTCCTTGCCGATTGCTTTTCCGAGCTCCCCCATGGTTGAAAAACAGACAAAGGGAACTTCATAAAACTCGCACTTATTCCGGAACTTCTTTTTGGTCTGCTCGGATGCATCTTCCGCGACAATCACGAGGGTCGCGCGAAAAGACTGAATCTCCCGCTCTGTCATGAACTCGCCGCTGGCGAGTCTTCCCGCGCGCTGAGCCATGCCGAGTGCGCGCAATACCTTAAGCTTTAAATGCTCCGTCTGCTTCCCCATGTCCTTCATTCAGTTTTGTGAACTCCTTTTCAAGTGCGGCATAGACACTGTCATTGACATGCTCCCGAAACGCGCGATCCAACCCGCGGGTCTTTTGGCAACGCTTCAGGCATGCATTGTCCCGGCAGAGATAAGCGCCTCTGCCGTTGCTGCGTCCGGTGAAATCCAAGCGAATCTCGCTTTCGGTCTCACCCTGCTGCCGCACAACACGAATCAATTCTTTCTTTGGCTTTTTCGCGCCGCAGCCGATGCAGCTGCGCATCGTCTCCTGTTTCACGCGTCACGCCTCCTCGCCGGTCTGCCCCTCTTCGTCGCTGTCACATCTCCCGTCTGGTAATCGATGCCGTACTCCTCGAAGAGTCCCTCATCTCTCGCCTGGGTCTCCGACTTGATATCGATCTTATAACCGGTCAGCTTCGCCGCAAGGCGGACATTCTGCCCCTCCTTGCCGATTGCAAGCGAAAGCTGGTAATCCGGGACAATGACAATGGCTTCCTTGTCCTCTTCATCCGCAAGTACAAGAATAACCTTCGCCGGGCTCAGCGCATTCTCAATCAAAAGCGCAGGATCGTTGTCCCATTTGATGATGTCGATTTTCTCACCGTGCAGCTCATCGACAACCGCACTCACACGCGCGTAGTTCATGCCGACGCAAGCACCGACCGGATCCACGTTTTCATCGTTTGAATAGACCGCCATCTTGGTTCTGGAACCGGCCTCGCGCGCAATGGCTTTAATCTCGACCGTTCCGTCCTTAACCTCACTGACTTCCTGCTCGAACAGGCAGCGCACCAAATCCGGATGCGTTCTCGAAACAGAAATGCGAGGCCCCTTCGGCGCGTCTTTCACCTCGACCACATAAAGTTTGATGTGATCGGTCGGACGGAAAATCTCGCCCTTTACCTGCTCCGACTCCGGCAGCACGGTGTCACACTTGCCGAGGCTCACGGAAATTCCGTTGCCGTTCACATTAAGGCGCTGTACGACGCCGGTCACCAGATTATGTTCTTTTTCAAAATAATCGTTATAAATGACCTTGCGCTCTTCCTCACGGATTTTCTGTAAAATCACGTTCTTTGCGATGCCCGTCGCAATGCGCCCGAATTCTCTCGACTTAACTTCCATCGGTACGATGTCTTCAAGTTCGTACTTCGGATCGATCATCTTCGCTTCCGCGAGAGAAATATACATCGCCTTCTCTTCCGCGCGCACCTTCTCCGGAACTTCCTCTACTACGATTTTCTTCTGAATGACGCGGTAGCGGCAACTGTCCGGATCCATGATAACCTCTACGTTGTCAGAGGTACCGAAGTGATTCTTGCAGGCACTGAGCAGCGAATTTTGAATGGCTTCGAGCAAGGAGTCTTTGCTGATATTTTTTTCCTTCTCGAGGAGCTCAATCGCCTCCTTCAGCTCATTGCCGCTCTCAATCGGCTCTTTACTTGTTTTTTTCATGATCTTTGTCGTGTCCTCCCCTATGCTCTCAGAATTTCGGCGCCAGGCGTATGCCTGCGATTTCACTGCGAAGAAAGCTCTTCTCGCCTTCTTCGGTCTCAATTGTCAGCGTATCTTCCGTGTGACCGAGCAATACGCCCGAAAACTCCTTTTGACCGTCCTTGGCCTTAAAGAGTTTTACTTCCACATCTTTGCCCTGCTCGCGCACCAGATCTTTCTCTTTTTTCAGACTTCGCGAAAGCCCCGGCGAACTCACCTCAAGAATATACTCTTCGGGAATAAAATCCTCCCGATCCAACCAAGCGGAGACTGCGCGACTGATTTCCGCACAATCCTCGATTCCGATGCCGCCCGGCATATCACAGAGAATGCGCAGATACCATGTGCCCGCCTCCCTCACATAATCGACGTCCACCACTTCAAATGCTTTCTCATTCTGCAGCGCAGCGAGAAAGTTCTCGGTACGCTCCATATAGCCTTCTGCGCTTTCCCAAAGAAAACCTCCTTCTCAGCATGACATAAAAAGTGTGGACCGCCCGGCCCACACTTCTGTCGTTTACCTATGTACGTTTAAACTCTATCACGTTTGTATCCGAAAGGCAAGGAAAAGCACAAGTTTATTTTGTAAGTGCTTCCATCAGGGATGATTGTAAGATGAACCAGACAATAAAGAGCCGATGACGAACTCGTGGTACGATGAAGCTACCACACCAACACACCCAGGAGGTTCGCCATGGCCCAGAAACGAGTATACCACAAATAGAAAATATCGCCACCTGACACGCGAAAAGCGTGCACAGATTGAAGTGCTGCTGCAATTAAAGCTCCCCAAAAGTCGCATCGCGCGCGAAGTCGGGATTGCAAGGTCAACTTTATATAATGAACTCTGCCAGAGGTACCTGTACAGCAGTTAGACGGAATCTGGAGCCATACACGCGGTACTTTGAGATTCGACAGCGTGTCTACGAACATCGAAGACGAAAGCATTGCTCCCTGAAGCTGGTGAAAGCTAAGAAGTTCGTGTCTTTTGCAGTAAAGCAGATACTGACAAAGCATCTGGCACCTGATACGATTTGCGGTCTTGCTAAAAGAAAAGTACTGTTTCCACCGAGCTGGTTTGCAGCACCAACAGAATTGATGACTGATTCTACCAAAGGGAGTTTCGATGTGTTACGATGATAAGAGAGATACAGAACTGATCAATCAACTCCCTCGAAAATCCTTTTCATTACAGTTCGCCGGAGGAATTATTTTCCAGACTGTCCTACCTGATCTTGCACCAGCAGCGTTTCTCCATCAGTGCATTGCTGCGCTCGATAAATGCCTTCATTCGCTCCGGACTGAGTGTGCCCCTGCTGAATGCAGGCAAGATCGTAGAGCTGTTCGCAGAGCTGCTTTGTGAGTCCCTTGGTTTTTGGCTTACGCTCCGCGCTTTCATGCACTTCGACTTCCGCATGTTCGCGTGCTGTCTCCTCAGCTTCGCTGCCGTCTCGCACCACAACCTGCTCCTGTAAGTACTTCACCAGCGGATGCTTCCGATTTAAGACAAGCGTGGCCCCGGACGCACCGAACATTCCCTCGCTGTCAGCCATGCCGTACTGCCGCATCATGTCCTGCATGCGTCTGGATTCCTCGGAGAGAGTGAGCATTGCCGCAACCTCCGCGTTTTTAAAGCTTTCAAGTTTCACTTGCGGAGCCGCCTCACCGATGGCCTTTTGCACCGCCGAAGCAAGAGCCTTTTCTCTGGTCTCACTCGCATCATCCGCAGCTTCTTCTTTCTCGCACAGAGCCTCGTTTAAATCCGCGTCGATTCGAAGGAATTTTAAGTCCTTATTCTTTGCTTCGAGGCTCTGAATGAACGGCATATCAATGGCGTGAGGCAAAATAACCGCGTCAATATTCTGGCTCTTGAAAAGATCGATATAGCTTCTCTGCTGCTTTTCATCCGTCACATAGAAGATGCGGTTCGGAAAGCGCTCCTCATTCTCTTTGAGGCAAGCTTCCAGCGTCAAATACTTCTTTTCGAGATTCTTAAAGAGCACCGCATCCTTTACCTTCTCCTCAAACTTCTCATCTTTGAGGCAGCCGTACTGGACAAAGGGGGCAATATCATCCCAATACTTCTCATAGTTTTCACGATCCGTCTTGCACATGCCGGTCAGTTTTTCCGCGACCTTTTTTGTGATATAGGCGCTGATTTTCTTGACAAAGCCGTCATTCTGCAGAGCTGAACGAGAAACGTTGAGCGGAAGATCCGGGCAGTCAATCACACCCTTTAAGAGCAAGAGGAACTCCGGAATCACTTCTTTGATGTTGTCCGCAATGAAAACTTGGTTATTGAATAGCTTGATTTTACCCTCCGCAGCTTCATACTCGAGCTCAATGTGCGGGAAATACAAAATGCCCTGAAGACGGAAGGGATAATCCATATTGAGATGAATCCAGAAGAGAGGCTCGCGATAATCCATGAAAACCTTGCGGTAAAACGCCTCGTACTCCTCTTTGCTCACCTCATTCGGATGCTTTTTCCAGAGAGGATCGGTGTCGTTCACCGGCTGCAAGCGTTTTTGAATCTTCAGGCGCTCCCGCGCCGGGGTAAGCTCTGCAAGCTCTTTACTGCCGTCCTCATTGATCTTTTCTTCGACCTCTGCCTCTTCCCACACGGTCTCAAGAACCACATCGTCCTCTCTCTTCTCATCCGGATCGATGAGTTCTGTCTCGGGTGCGGCATCCGCATCCGTGAGATAGATGGCAACCGGCATGAAGCCGCAGTACTTTTCAAGCACTTCTCTGACGCGCGGAAGCTCCGAAAACTCACGGCTCTCTTCGGAGAGATAGAGGGTAATCTCGGTTCCGTGTTCGCTGCGCGTGCCGTCTTGCATACTGTACTCGGTTCCGCCCTCGGACTCCCAATGCACAGCTCCCTCTGCTTCACGGTAAGACTTGGTCTCGATTACAACGCGATCGGCAACCATAAATGCCGAATAAAAGCCGAGGCCGAAGTGCCCTATAATCTGATCCTCATTCGCCTTATCCTTATAAGTCTCAATGAAATCCCGGGCGCCGGAAAACGCAATCTGGTTGATATACTTTTCAATCTCGTCCGCACTCATGCCGACACCGTTGTCCGTAAAGCGTATGCGCCGCTCCTTCGGGCTTACCTCCACCCGAATCTCATAGCGCTCCTGCTCCGGTGCCTGATATTCCCCGATCAGTGCAAGCTTTTTTAACTTGGTAACGGCGTCGCAACCGTTTGAAACCAGCTCACGCACAAAGATATCGTGATCGGAATACAGCCATTTTTTGATGATCGGGAAGATGTTGTCGCTGTGTATCGACAAGCTGCCCTGTTTGTTTTCCATGTTCTTCCACCTCCGAGATGTTTTGTACTTATTATACTACATGTAGAACACAAGTCAATGTAAAAAAGAAGGAGCTTTCGCTCCTTCTTTATCTCAGGCCGCGCTGTTCTTACCCTGCGGCAAAGCCCTCAAGCATTGCTTCAAAGGTCGCGTCGTTACCGCTGAACTGCACCCGTAAAAGTCTGATTGAGATCCATCCCCATCAGTCCGAGGAAGGACTTTCCGTCGATATAAACACGATTGTAGTTCACATCGATATCAAAAGGACAGTTTTCAGCAGCACGGACAAAGGTTTTGATATCCTCGACCGAATTTAATTTAATATATCTCTCTTGCATGATTGAACCTCCTGTCAGCAATCTTAGGAATGTTTCTTAAGATTGGAGGAATTCTATCACTGCTTATTCGGCATGGCAAGTGAAATTGTGTGAACATTTTGTGCGTGGCAACTTACTCCTTGCTTTCCGTCTCGGCGCTTGTCGTCTGCTCATCTTCTCGGAAGCCGGGGCCGTGATCCTCCTCGGTCTCAAACGAAGTGACGGCTCGCACCTTGCGCACAACACTGCCGGAACCACCGGTCGAGCTGACTCCCACCCTTCTTCTCTCATCCTCTTCCGCAGCCGAAGAGCTTTCTGTCTTGCTCTCTGTCTTACTCTCTTCCGTCGTCTCAGTCTCGTTCTCGATTTCCGTATTCTCAGCCTTTGTGTCCGACGTTTCCGTTTCTGCAGCCGCAGTCTTTGCCTCGGCATTCGCCGCGCTCGCCACCTCCATAAGAGCCTTCGGTTCCTCATACTTCGTACTTGAAACCAAGAAAGAAACGCCGTGGACATAATGCGCATAATACGCTTCGGCATAAGGAATGCGCACACGACTCATCGAGAGATCCGCGAGGTTATAACGCTCCCAACTGATTCCCCATTCAATCGCGGCTGCTGCCGGAGAACTCCAATCGGTTCTCGCATAGCGCGCTACAAACTCACTCTCCCCGGGTTCCTGCAATAAGAACTCCAGCTGGGTCAGTAAGTCATCATAGGGCTTATTCCGCTCTCTGCAATATGCCTCCAAGCGAACACGGCGCTCAAAGCTCCATTGTCCGAGTCCGTAACCGTTATGGCTTCCGGCCTCCTCAAGCGCGGGATTAATGCCGCTTTCCTGTTGGAAGTTTCCGAGAAGCCCCGCAATTGCGGTTTCTGTCCAACCTCGCGTTTTTAAGTAGCTGTGAATGATATCCGCCGTTCCCAAATTGAGATAGAGCTGATGTGCCCCGTCATTCTCATAGGTGAAGCCCTCAAAGCGGGATCCCGGCGCAGCAATCAGATAGCCCCGCTCGTCCACATAGTAGGAATCCGGAGTCATGCCACCCTTCAGGATACGCCCCAGGCCGTCGACATAACACCAATTTTCGCCGTCCTGTACCCAGCTGTTTCGATAAAGAGCACCGCTCGGTGATGCAAAGTACTCATATTCTCCCCGGTAGAAACGCCCTGTACTCATGCTGCCGTCCGCAGCAAAGTGATAGCGTTCTCCGTCGATTCGAAGAATCTCCCCGTATTCCATGATGCCGACCGCATTGACATAGTAATAGCGTCCGTCTTCTCCGACAATCCAAGTCCCTGTCTCTCGTTCGCCGGAGGCATTGAGATAAATCCAGCCTGCTGCCGTCTGTTGCCAGCCTGCGCTACTTGCACGCAGCATAAACGCGGAGACACTGGGCGTTTCGCTGCTCTCTGCGGTGATTTGGGCAGCGACTGTCTCACGCACGATATCCTCCGCAGTCTTTTCAAGCGCCGGCCTTTTACCCGTCGCCCACATACTGCGCAGACCAAAGGGCAGAATCAGGAATACCCCCACCATACAGGAGATAACCAAAACCGCACGGTGACGCTGCACATACTTCCGAAGCCACAAATTCATATCTTTTCTCATCGTATTATCTTACCTCGTACTTCCACAAGATTTTGAAGATGCAGAAGATGCAGGATTTCGAAGGTAGTATGTCATTCACATTTTGGCTTTTCAAGCTGTCTTGAATTTTATTAAGAATTTATCGCAAAAATATGGCGTCAAAATGTCAGACACTCTACGATGCAAATTTCACTGCCGCAAAGGTGCACTCGTGTTAGTGCACGAGAAATAAACACATAATACCGCAAAATAATATGTATTATCCCCACACAATTTTATCTCGGTATTATATTCATGGGTATAATCACGAAACCATACTGTTCTTCTCGTATTTTAGCGCAAAATATGCGTATCTTGCTGTGCACATAAAAAAAGATGGCAAGCATTGACTGCTTGCCATCCGTTCGCAGAGGAAGAGAGGCTCGAACTCCCGTCTTCGGTTTTGGAGACCAACGTTCTACCACTGAACTATTCCTCTGTGGTTTAAGAGCACGCTCTTAAGCACAGGGCTATTATATCCGCTCCTTCTTTCTGCGTCAAGTATTTCCGAAAAAAATTCTTTTAAAAAAAGTAAATGCATGGCCTCCTGAATACTTGAGACACCGCAACACGCAATATTATCTACCGCCTTACACTTATCCGCATTGGATTTCGGCATGATACAGCGCGTAAAACCGAGCTTTGCCGCCTCGCGTATGCGGTATTCGGCGAGGGGCACCGCACGCACTTCTCCGAGAGTCCGACTTCTCCGAAGATGACCGTGTCTGCTTCCACCGCACGATCCCTGAAAAAGGAAGAGATGATCGCAATCACCGCAGCGAGATTCACTGCGGGCTCATTCATCCGCATACCGCCCGCAATATTCACATAGGCATCATAGCGTGACAAGGGCAAGCGACACCGTTTCTCCAGCACTGCCATCAGAAGATTCACGCGATTATAGTCGATACCGGCTGCCGTGCGGCGTGGCATGCCGAAGGCACTCTCCGTAACCAGGGCCTGAACCTCAAGTAAAATAGGACGGCTGCCTTCCAGTGAGCAAGCACCACGGCGCCGCTCGCACCGAGCGGCCTTCCCTCCAACATATAGGCAGAAGGATTTTTGACTTCTTCGAGCCCGCCTCGGTCATCTCAAAGACGCCGATTTCGTTGGTGGAGCCAAAGCGGTTCTTGACTGCGCGTAGAATGCGATAGGAAGAACTCTTCTCTCCTTCGAAATAGAGCACTGTATCCACCATGTGCTCCAGCACACGTGACCGGCCACCCGCCCTTCCTTGGTCACATGCCCCACAATAAAGATGGCAATGCCGCTGCTTTTCGCAAGTTGCATAAGAGCGTTGGTCGATTCTCGCACCTGGCTCACTGAGCCCGGCGCTGCGCTGATGTCATCACAACACATGGTCTGGATTGAATCGATGATTGCGACGTCAGGGTTTTTCACGGAGCAGTAACTCCCGGATTAAATCCAAGTTGGTCTCGCTCAAAAATCGCAAATCTCCCTGCAAGGCGTTTTAAGCGCTCGCACGGAGTTTAATCTGCCGCAACGACTCCTCACCGGAAATATAGAGCACACGCTTCCCTAAGCCCGGCAAAGTTCTTGCAGACCTGCAGAAGTATCGTGGATTTTTCCGATTCCCGGATCGCCGCCGATCAAAAACGAGAGAGCCCTCAACCGTTCCGCCGCCGAGCACCCTGATTTAACTCCGAAAACCGGTGTCAATGCGTAACTCCCGCGCGGCATCGATTTCGCTTAAATGTACCGTGACCGGAACGCCCTGAGCGCCCTGCCTGCATTTTTAGCGCGAGATTTCTCCCTGGCGCCCGTCGGTTCTTCTACCAGGGTATTCCACGCCTTTGCAGGCGGGGCACGCCCCTGCCCACTTCGGCGACTCGTATCCGCATTCGGTGCAAAAATAAGCTGTGCTCCGCTTCAATCGTTCACCTGATCCTTCTTGACCACTGTTTTCCGCTTGCGTTTCCGCTTGGTCTCAAACGCAAGGCTCGTCTCTTCCCCTTCGAGAACAGTAGGGCAGCTGACCGTCACTTGATCGCCGGCCTTTACCTTTCCGTCCAGCATGGCCTCCGCGAGCTTATCCTCCAGTTCGTTCTGAATGGTCTGCGGAGCGGACGCGCACCATACTGGATCGTAACCCTTCTCAATCAGAAACTCTGCGCACTCGTCATCAAAGGAAAGTTTGATTTCCATCTGATTCTCACTGCGCTTCTCGATGTTTCTGAAGCAGGATGTCCACAATCTGCTTCATATTGTCGCGATCCAACTGGTGGAACACCACTATCTCATCGATGCGGTTTAAGAATTCGGCTTAAAGAGACGACGCACCCTCATCCATCACGCCGCCCTTCATGTTCTTGTAGTCGGTCTCCTTGTTCTCCTGCGCAGCAAATCCGAGGGTCTTCGGCGCAATGATGCGGGAGGCTCCTGCGTTGCTCGTCATAATGAGCACGGTATTCTTAAAATCAATCTTTCTGCCCTGCGAATCCGTGATATGTCCGTCGTCCAACACCTGCAGAAGGATATTGAACACATCCGGATGCGCCTTTCTCGATCTCATCAAAGAGAATGACTGAGTAGGATTCCGTCCTCACCTTCTCCGAGAGCTGGCCGCCCTCTTCGTAGCCGACATAGCCGGGCGGCGAACCTACAATCTTCGAAACCGAATGCTCTCCATGTACTCACCATGTCGACACGAATCAATGCCTCGTTCGGTACTGAACATCGCCTCGGCGAGCGCCTTCGAAAGTTCTGGTTTTACCGACACCGGTAGGTTCGAGGAAGAGGAAGGAGCCGATCGGGCGGTGCGGGTCTTTGAGACCGACTCGACTCGCGGCGAATTGCGCGCGATACCGCACTCACCGCCTCTTCCTGACCGATCACGCGCTCGTGAAGGATAAACTCAATTTTTTTAGGCGCTCATTCTCTCCTCGGTAAGCTTCTTGACCGAATTCTGATCCAGAGCGAAACCACATCCGCGACTTTCATCTCACCGACAATCAGCTTGCGCTCCCTGTCTCGCCTTTAGTCCACTCTTCTTTGATTTTTGCTGATCTTCTTCCTTCTTTTCCCTGGCGCTTCTTCAGCTGCCCCTGCGCGTTCAAATTCTTCCGCGCGCACTGCCCTTCCTTCTGGCCTCGAGCTTGGTAATCTCCTCGGAGAGCTTTTTGATTTTCGCAGGCTCCGCGTAATCCGCAAGTCGCAGGCGGGACGCGGCTTCATCGATGAGGGTCAATCGCCTTGTCAGGCAGAAAACGATCGGAAATATAGCGCGCCGAAAGCTGTACAGCCTCCTTGATTGCCTCATCGGTTATATTCACCTGTGATGCGCCTCCATCAGCGCGGGCGCAGACCTTCCAGAATGCGCACGGACCTCCTCCGAAGGCTCCTCAACCGTAATCGGCTGGAATCTGCGCTCGGCGCAGCATCTTTCTCACGAAAGCCCGGTACTCCTCAATCGTCGTCGCACCGATCAGCTGCATTCGCCGCGCGCAAGCGAGGGCTTCAAAATATTGCTTGCATCCATGGTGCCCTCTGCGGAGCCGGCACCGATGATTGTATGAATCTCATCGATGAAGAGCAGTACATTTCCGCCTGCATCACTTCCTGCAATACCTTTTTAATACGTTCCTCGAACTCACCGCGGTACTTGAGCCCGCAATCATACCGGAGAGATCCAGGGTTACCAGACGCTTCTCCGCCAAGGTCTCGGGAACTTCACCGTTTACAATGAGCTGCGCCAGTCCTCGACCACCGCGGTCTTTACCGACCCCCGGCTCACCGATTAAACAGGGATTGTTCTTATCCTGCGGCTCAAAAATCTGCATGACACGCTGCATCTCCACGCTTCTTCCGATGACCGGATCCAGCTTTGCCCTGGCGCGCAAACTCCGTGAGATCGCGCGAATACTGATCGAGCGTCGGTGTCGGTGCCGCCGAAATGCTGTGCTGTCCGCCTTGCATCTGCTGCGGAATATCCTCAGGACTGTGCTTTTCTCCCATTGCGCGCATCAAATCCACATAGAGCTTCTGAATGTTAACGCCCATCGTGTAGAGCAGCTTGCTCGCAACACAGTTCTTTTCCTTCAAAATAGCGAGAAGGATGTGTTCCGTTCCGACCTGCTGGCGCCTGAAAGCGCTCCGCAGCCGACTTGCTGTACTCCAAAACCCTGCGCGACATCGGTGTATACTTCGGTTCTTCCGCGAGCTTTACGCGCTCCACCGAAGCCAACATTTTGTCCATCAGCGCGAGAACACGCTTTTCCGTCGCCTCGTTTTCAATGAGAACCTGTCCTGCCACGCCGCTGCCCTGGCGTACAAGCCCGAGGAGCAAATGCTCCGTTCCGATATAACTATTATGCAGTTCTCTGCCGCGCGGTGCGTATTCCAGTGCTTCCTGCGCCTGCTCGGTAAAATAATCTGCCATACAAACTCCCTCCTGTTACACGCTGCGTTACTCAGCGCTCAATCAACTCCGGCAACATCCTTCTCAGATAATTTGCGCGGAGAATATCTATTTTTCCCGATCGACCGGCTCTGTTTCCGCCGCAATCAAATTGGAAGGCTGTACCCGAGATACAGCGCATAGATACTCAATTCCTGTTCGGTCTTCGCAAGTCCGTCCGTAATTCCGGCCATGACCGCCGAAAGATTTGCGAAGAGCCTCGCGTATGCTGACCTTTCTTGCATACTTCAAAAAGCCGTAGGCGCGGAACACCTCATCTGTTCGTTCCAGGCGATTGGATTCGATGGAATAAGTTCTTAGTTTTTCCTCTTCACTGTTTAACTGCATTGCGGTCTTCTTGACCAAGTTCATGATTTCCTGCTCGGAGACGCCGAGTGTGCGCGCATTGCTGAGATCGAAGAGCGCACCGTGATTTTCCTTACCGTCGCCGTAGACCCCACGGATATTGACGCCGAATCGCCCTAGAGACTCAAAAGCTTCGGAAACTGCTTGCTCTGCGCGAGCATCGGCAAATGCAGAACGATATTTGCGCGCATTCCCGTGCCGACATTGGTCGGAAAAGAAGTGAGATAGCCGTAATGCGCGTCAAACGCGTACTCAAACTGACGGTTCATAAAGTCATCCAGCCGATCGATATTCCGGTAGAGCTCTTCCATTCCGAGATTCGGCCCCATAAGCTGGAGTCGGATGTGGTCATCCCCGTTTAACACCAACGAAAGATTCTCGCTCTCCGATAAAAAGTCCGACCGGTGCTTTTGCGCTCCAAAATACTGGAACTCAGCACACGGCGCTCGCGCATGGCCATACGACGAATCTCGGGAACTTCGGTGAGGAGACAGTCACGCATATTCTCGTGCTGCTGCATCGGGAGTTCCTGAAGGGCATCCCGCATGCGCTGAACCATTTCACTCGCCTCGTCATTCCGAAGCCGTCGCGGAAAGTGATACTCCGACCAATTGCGGGCAAGACGAATCCGGTTCGATACATAATACTTGCCCGGCTCCATCTTGACCTGCTCATACCACTTAAGCATCGCTGTCCTCCTTCTCCAAAGCTCGTATCCGGTCGCGAATCTCTGCTGCGCGGACATAATTCTCTCGTGACGGCCGTATTCAATTGAACTCGCAAACCGCGAATCTGAATGCGTCTCTCTACTTCGGGTGATGAGGCAGGTGCAACGGAGGTCTCTTTCTCGCTGCCCTCGTTGACCGCCATTTCTCGCGCCTCGGATTCCGGGCGCATTCGAAGGCCGTACTTGGGACGTTTCCTTTGTGAATATCGGACCCCTGTAACTGTTTGATGTTATCGCGCATCAGCACATCGAACACTTCATAACAGCTCGGACAGCCGAAACGCGACTGTCGCACAAAGTCCGTGTAGCGTGTCTTACAGTCCGGACAAATCACTCGGTCATAATCCACTTTCTTCTCTTCGCTCTGTCCGGTAAAAAGGCTGACAACATGACCCCGAAGGAAAGATCGTCCTCAAAATCAACCAGGTCGCTTCCGATATTCATCTTCCGCGCACAGGACTCACAGAGCCGAAGTTCTGTCTTCTCCCCGTTCGTTCCGAATTCCCGGTAAAGAATGGTCGCCTCTCGTTTTTTGCATCGCTCACATAACATTGCTCACTCCTCCGCTTCACATTTACTGAAAGCGTCGTGCTGCCGTCTACCAGCTGGTGAGCCTCATCACGACTCACTCCGTTACAAATCCCGCGCGCAAGACAGACCGAAAGTTCTCGTTTCATGTCCTCCAGCACACGAAGTTTGTCCATATCGATGGAGATGACGGCACCTCTCCGCCGATCCAGTTTGATGAAGCCCTCTTGGCGCAAAATGTTATAAGCCTTGTTAACCGTGTGCATATTGATTCCGACCAAATCCGCCATCTGTCGCACCGAAGGGAGGGAATCTCCCTCCTGAAACTGCTCCATCGCAATTCCAAGTATAATCTGGTTGATCAGCTGGATATAAAAAGCCTCATCGCTGTTAAAATCAATACATAACTTCATATCCACACCTCTCTGCTCAAACTGTTACATTAATTATATAACAGCTTACAGTTCCCGTCAATGCGACGAAGACACAAGTTCTCCGAAGAAAAAGCGGGGTACCTCGCATCTTGCGAAGTCCCCCGCTCTTTCCTTTCATTAACGTTCCGCTCAGAGCTCGATATTCTCAAAAACGCCCTCGTCCGCAGCGTTCTTTTTACCGCTCACAGACTTTGCCTGCGCGGTGATTTCATCCGCCGTGCTACGCGCTTCTTCGAGTGTCTCTCTCACCTGTTCGCTCATATTGAGCTGCGGCAGTACACGTGTCGGCCCCAAATCCTCCGCAGTTTGATCCGTCCCTGCCGTTTCCCCCATCTCGAGAACCGCTTTCTGTGCCTCGCCGAACGGGACGGTTTTCTGTTCCGCAATATCCCTGTGCGGTCGCTTCTCCCGAAAACCACTTCTTCGGTATGGGTCTCTACCTTCTGTCGCTGTCTGACGAAGTGTTTCTTTCCTCTGGCGACGCAACTGCTCTTCCGCTTCACGTCGGCTCTTCGCTCCGCTCTCCGCCGCTCTCTCTCAACGAGATCCGGGGACTTTCTACGCCCGCCGCGCAAAAAAGCATAGACCGCAGCGGCAATGGCAAGCACAAGCGCAACGGTGAGTCCCACGATCTTACGATGCGAAACTCTATACTGCGCCCGTAAGAGTTCGGCTGTATTCTGACCGGGCCGTCGCCCGGGAAATAACGCTGCAGGGTCTTCTCAACTAAGTCAAAACGATAAAAGCTCCTTCTCACCCTTGGCATTCATGCCGTAAAGACACAATAATTCTGTCCCTGATCTTTCTGACCGATGTAGCCGTCCACTGATTTTCCGTTCAGCGTGACTTGCTGCACCACCAACCCCTCCGGGGCCGCAACTCCCTCCGCAAGCGGAACCACGGAAACTGCTTTGGCGGTGGCTCCAACCTCGTACATAGGCGACCAACTTCTGCTGGTGTCATCGTAGAAATAGAGATTACCGCTGCCTCCCTCCGCAAACAGATAAAGAAGGTGTAGGTGCTCATCCGGTCCTCTTCCGGCCTGTACGCTTCGATTTCCGTAGATGAAGTTCTCGCTTTCATAACCGGCGGGAAGCAGCGTCTGATCAAAGGTTTCGGCAATGCTGTATACCGTTCCGCCTATGGTCACGTGTTCGCTGTCTTCGATCGGCGCAGTCTCCGGCGTTGCTCCTCCTGCTTGGTCACCGTAATCGTATAAGTTCCGAGCGCACTCGTCATCACTGCCGACAACCGCTACCTGAATCGTATTTTCACCGAGTTTTAAATTTTCGTTGCCGCTCACATTGACCTTAGCGCCTTCCGCTGCCGGAACAGCCGTGACCGCAATGCGCGTTACATCTTCGCCGACCACAGCGGTGTAAGCGGTATTGCCGGCACTGAAGTCCGGATTCAAGCTACCCGGGTTCAGACTCAGACTGCTGAGAGGTCCGGTTGCCTCCGTCGGCGCTGCGGCTGTCTCTGGCTGCGCCGCCCTCCGCTGCCGCTTCACTCGCCGCCCCTGCAGCAATTGTCACCGCTGCGCTGCCCTGATGCGCAATCGTCGCCGCCTGGCTACTTCCGTCTTCGAGCTTTGCACTCTTAACCTGAACGGAAGCCGTACCCTCCTGAAGCGCCTTGAATTTCAGGCTGTAATAGACATCCGCTCAGCTGCCGCTGCTCTTACGCTGATTTCGCTGCCGCTGCCGCTCGCGCTGTCGCCGCCTCGCAAATTCCATCTCTCGCCGTCGTAGCCGAGAGCAATGTCCGTAGCTGCAATGGCACCGTCACCCTGTACATGCATGGAGACTGTAAACTCTTCTCCCACCTTGGTGCTCGGATCAGAAAACTGAATGTTTGCGCTCAGCGCAAAGGCACTCAGCTGAATTAGAGCGCTGAACATCGCGGCAGTTGCACCGCAGACAAAAAGCTCGAGTCACGCTTCCTCGCTTCATTCTGTCCTTTCTCTCTTTCCGTCCCACTCAGGGGAAACTAAAATCCATCTCATTTTAACACTGAATCCTGGGTGAACTCCAGTACTTTGAAGCATGGCCTCTGATGACTACCTTGGGAGCATATTTCACCTGTTTCAGACAAAAAGAGCGGGCAGCACCGCTCTACAGTTGTCAATTGGCTGAGCTGCCGCACGCTCCGCATATCTTGATAGACCGGAATGCGGAGCGTATGTTTCTTCCGTTTGAGATCCTCGGTATAAGCTTCACCGAGTTTTTCTGCCCTCTTCCGCAGCTGCCTCGCACATTGGTCATGTATTGATGCTCGTAGCGCCCTTCCGTTACGTTGAATTTCTTCAGGTAGAAGGTGTCCTGTCCGCTCTTCAGGTAGTTGTCGCCGAATACTTTGCGCCGCCGATGATAGCCTTCTCCGGTGTGTTCCAGGGCTTTCCGTAAGTTGCATCCACAAGGCTGGCCCACCAGAGACCGCGCTCGGTCGAGCGTCTTATCGCCATCCTGAAAAGCCCTGTGCATTAAAAATAGTTATAAAATCCCGGATATTTCGGATTCTTTCCGCTGATCAGGCTGCCGCCCCCGGCTCTTCCCTCGTTCCTGGATCAGCATCGCCGTCAACACATAGGATTCACACCCGAACTGTTTGCAGCATCCATACTGGTGGAGATATAGTCGACACCGGCCGGATTGGAGCCGCTGCCGTCACTCGATACCGTTCCGCCGCCGCTGAAACCTCCGGACTCGAAAGTCGTGCTGTTCTGCGAAGCTCCGCTGCACCGCGGCGAATGACACCTTGATATCCGCCTCGGATACGCTGACTCTCCGCGTCTCCTCGACCGAGACGTCATACGGATGTACTTCTTCGAGTCGCGAGGTTTCCGTCGCATCGACGGCAACTGTCTCTGTCTCCGCTTCCTCACCCGTAGAGACATCCGAAAGCCCGGAAGCAGAGGCGTCTCACATCCACCGGCTGTACTTCTCCGTAAGCCGGATCGGTATTTTCTCGCCGAAGACCCGCATCCGAAACACTTTTCTCGCCCTGCACCGCCTCGATGCTGCAAGGCGGTCACGCGGTGCCCCGCAAGCACACCGATTGCACGCTCTTCTTGCTTCAGTAGCTGTCTCGCCGCGCGTCGGCACAGCAGGTCTGCTTCCGCTTTGCCGCAGCACGACTTTGCTGTTCCTGCTCGGAGAGGTGCCTCGCCGACCTGTACGTTATCGCTGTCCAGCGGGGTTCCCGGCGCCGCCCAGAGGACTGCACTCGGGCTCTACCGCTTGCACCGGCGACCCTTCGTTGCCTCTGAAATATCGCTGTCCGCGGAACTGCTCTGATTTTTCGACTCGCAGAACGGCTTCCGACAATACTTGCTCCGCTTTCGTTAAGGAAAGAATTTGCCGCCAGCATGCGACCCCTCCGCATTCTGACTCGCGGGGTCATAGCCCTGGGTCTGAAACTGAAAAACGTAGCGACCGTCCAAAAAGTTTCTGGGATCCATGTAATACCCGATAATATCGATTCGCCGCAACCCAGGCACTCGTATCAAAGCCTTTCCAGGTATTGCTGAGGCATTGTAGGCAGCCGCATCTTTCGACTTCCAACTGTCCTTACTGTGGTATGAACTAAATTTCTGCCGAGTTTGCTCTCTCTGCACCACTTCCTGCCAACTGAGTCCTGTCTGATACGCTTTAAACTCCCAATTGGATATTTTGCATGGAGTTCTCTGAGTTTCTGTTTGTAGGACTCGAAAAACCTTCCGCCGCAAGCTGTTGTTCAAATGCCGCATCGGCCTTCTGTGCGCCAAAACTCTGTAACACCTGCGTCGGTAAAAACGGTGTCAACAAGCTGAGTGCCAGAATTGCGGCCTGCGCAATCCGCTTTGCTCTTTTTCCGTTCACTGCGCTTTATTTCCCTTTATATGTCAAAGCATGCAGAAAACTGCCGCGCTGAAGAAAACACTCCGGAGCGGCAGTCGTTTTCGTTACTCTAATTACACCGGATAAAACACCGTTTGCCGTATCCGCCTTTATTCATATCCACACCGCTCTGCTGCGCCTGCCGATACTTGAAGAAATCAAGTGCGACCTGCGAACAGTGCATACGAGAGCACATCCTCCTGCTGCTTCCTACTATCCGACTTCTTCCTCGAACTGGGAGCTGCGGCGGAATCAACCATGGGACGGCAGGTAATCGGTGCTCTCATCCCTCGATAATCTGCTTTCTGAATTTCCGATCCACCGGACGAGTAGACTGACCGAACTCGCCCATAACAGCTTTCTGGACTCCTTCGGCACCATCTTATAGCGCTGCTGCAGAAGGACATTCATCACAGCCTGCGTACCGACAATCTGAGAGGACGGCGTAACCAGCGGCGGCTCACCGAAGTCCTGACGAACGCGCGCAACTTCCTCGAGCACATCCGGGAAGCAAACTCTTCCTTGTGCGCCTCGGTGAGCTGCTTCAGAAAGGTTGCTGAGCATGCCGCCCGGCACCTGGTAGCGCAAGTGTTAATGTCAACGCTGAGGAGGCGGGACCAGAAGACCGTTGGCAATATACTTTTCACGAATCTTGGTAGCATTTCTGCAATCTCCGAGAGCTTCTCAATGTCGAGACCGGTGTCATGCGGCGTTCCTTTAAGGTCTGTACCAGAACCTCGGCTGCCGGCTGACTGGTTCCGAGAGCAAGCGGCGAAATTGCTGTGTCAATGATATCCGCACCTGCCCTCGATTGCCTTCAGGAGGGTCATCGAAGACACCGGAGGTGTAGTGCGTGGATGCTCACTCGGGAGCTGAGTCGACTCCCTGGCGCCTTCACGAGGTCATACGCCCCATACGGCGTCAAGAGGCCGGACATATCCTGATGCAGATGGAGTCCGTGCCCATATTTTCAATGCGTTGCCAGGCCGACCCAATACTCGAGCGTGCATGCGTCACCCAGTGTGTAAGAGAGGGCAATCTGTGCCTCTGCACCTTCTTTCTTGCACGCATTAACCGCTGTCTCCAGGTTTCGAAGGTCATTCAGACAGTCAAAGATACGAAGGATGTCGATACCGTTTGCCACAGACTTCTGAACGAAGTACCAACGACATCGTCCGCATAGTGGTTGTAGCCCAGAATATTCTGGCCGCGGAACAGCATCTGTAACTTCGTCTTCTCTTGAAACCCTGCTCGTGCTATGCGCAGTCTCTGCCACTAGATCCTCATGCAGGAAACGAAGGTAGAATCAAAGGTCGCTCCGCCCCAGCATTCAACCGAACGATAGCCGATCTCATCCATCTTATCGATGATGGGCAGCATTTTCCTCAGTCGTCATTCTGGTTGCAAAGAGGGACTGGTGCGCATCGCGAAGCACGGTCCGCCAAATTTGAACCGGTTTTTCTTCTCGTTATTCATCTATATTCTCCTTGCGCTGTCCTCACGCGAAAGATAAGCATCCGGCCGACGAAACCTCCGGCGACCGCTCGTAGTCTGTGCACGACAAGGCAGCTTTAGCCCTGTCGTGCATTCATGCGGGTATTCACGGAGTCAAGTATATCGCCTTTCGACAATCTCATGCTGCGCTTATTTCACACCGAAAAATCGCTCATAGGTTCCGGCAGCAACTGCCGTACCGATGACGCCGGCGATGCTCGTCCCATTGCGTGCATCAGAAGGAAGTTGGTCGGATCTGCTTCTGCGCCGACCTTTCTGAGAAAACGCGTGCGGACATCGGCACAGCTGAAACACCCGCCGGAACCGATCAGCGGATTTACCTTTTCCGCCTGTCAACCTGCACATCACTTTTTCCGAGCAAAACACCCGCCGCTGTTCCGAAGCGCAAAAGGCCATAAGGCCAAGGAACACAATCTTCAGCGTATCCGCTCTTCAGGAAGGCTTCGCACTGGTCGTTGCGCCGACCGAAGTGCTGGAGCAGGATGACGACAATATACATGGAGCGCATTGCTCGCGGTATCGGTCAGCTGTCCCACAACACCGGACCTCACGGAACAGGTTGCCGAGCATCAACATTCCGATGAGCGGTGCCGTAGTCGGCAGAACTCAGGCTCACAATCACGGTGACGACAATCGGGAAAAGAATCTTCTGAGTTTCGAGACCGGGCGAAGCCAGCATACGAATCTTTGCGCTCTTTTTCCGTGGTCAGCGCGCGCATAATCGGCGGCTGAATAATCGGAACCAAAGACATGTAGGAGTATGGCAACCGCAATGGCACCAAGATACTCACTCTGCCCCATCTACCGGCAAGGAAAATGGACGCTCATCCGTCGGCACCGCTGATGATGAAACGCAGCCGCCGCCTTGCTGCTGAATCCGAGAAGCACCGCCAGCAGGTAAGCCGCACTAAATTCTGAATCTGTGCTGCAGTGCCGAGCAGAAGCTCATCGGGTTTGGTAATCAAGCGACCGAAAATCCGTCATCGCGCCGACACCCATGAAGATGAGCGAGGAAGAATACCCACCTCGTCGAGTTGATAGAAATACGCAGGAGTCCGCCGCTTCCATCCGCGGACTTTGCCGGATCCAGCATAATATCAGGATAAACTATTCACCGAAGCATACCGAACGCACCGGAACAAGGAGCAGAGGCTCAAAACCTTTCGCAATCGCGAGATAGAGAAAAGGTGAGAGCCACCGCAATCATGATGAGGTTTCCGAATGTGATGGAGAAAAATGTGACTGATGGATAAGATTGCTGAATGTATTGGTCAAACTACGCCATCTTATTTCTTCCTCTTGAGCGCCTCGGCGCCGCCCGCTTAATCTCAAAGTTGCCAACACCCTCGCCTGCCTCTTACGGACTGATCTCACACTGACATTGATGCTGCAATGGTGCCCGCTTCCGAGCAACAATCCTATTCTCCATCTTCATTGCCTCAAGAATCATGATGGTCTGACCTCGCCCTCGACGCTGTCACCGACCTTCTTCTCGACGCTCAAAATCTTACCCGCATCGGGGACTCAACGGTGATGCTGCCCGCTGCGCCGCCTCGGTGCTGCTGCCGGAGCTGGCGTTGCTGCCGAGCTGGCGCTGTCGCCGGCGTGGGTGCCGCTGCGACTGGATAGCCGGTGCCGCAACCGGGCCGGTGCCACTGCCTGCTGGAATACCGGAGCTGCCGGAATGGTCACTAAACCGGAGCGCCTCTCGCTGCTGCGGTGATGCCCTTCAACCTGTACAACATAGACCCTGTCCGTTCACGGTGATGGTATAATTCTTCATTTCTGTTTCTCCTCAATCTGCGTAAGTTTCGTCAATTAAAATTTGTTTGTAACGCGAGTTATCAACGTCTTCTTCTCTTTGCATTTCGCGTCTTCTGAGCTGACTTGACCACAAGCCCGTCTGGGTCCGGGATCTCACCTCGGCCGCCAGTGCGGCTGCTGTCAAAACAGCAAGCGTCTGTGCGTCAATCTGCGGCTCTTCCGCCGCCGCAACCGCGGCAGCAAGCACTGCGACGGTCTCGGCTGAAACCGCGGTATTCGCAGTTTCGTCAATCACAGGCAATTCTTCCGGCGCGGATATGCATTGAACCTGTGTTCCTCAGGCACCTGTGCCGCCTTAACCTGCTCGGCACTGATGCGTTTGGAGACATTCGCGCGCTCTTCGGCATGCGCTGAATTGCCGCAACCTTCTCCCTGATACTCCTTCTCTTCCTTCTCGATAGCCTCTTTGCGACTCACCCACTCGTGAATATACTTGAAGCGGCTGATCAGAAAGGCAATGAAAATCAGCACCGCGAAGACAGTACCCATGCCGATAATCAGGTTGAGTCCCGCACTTTCGAATTTCTCCGTGAGTGTCTCTACCTTGTCAAAACTGGAGCTCGGTGACATCTCCGCTCTCACGTTATAGCCCATGTGCGCGATAATCCTCACGCTCACCGCAGTGTGCCTTAACCGTCACCAAAATGTTTTTGTCGTCCACTTCCTCGGATAAGCTTCATCCAAAGAGGTCATGGGACCGACACTTTTCCCGTATGCTCTTCCAGCTCTTTAAGCCATCCGCCATCTTTACTTCGCCGCGCGCCTCGAACTCGTCGATATAGTTCTGTAGGAGCGCCTCATCAAAAGCTCATGATGGCACCGATATTCTTCTTGGCACCCTCCGTCGCGGAGTCCAGAACTCTCTGATCAATCTTCGCAAGTGCCGAGAACGGAATCATGAGTGCAAGCGAGAGGCAAAGTACCGCGGTGAGAAGAAACTGTTTTATTCTCTGCTTCATCCCGATACCCCGCTCAAACCGTGCCATGTTTCTTGGCCGGAATTTCCTCATTCTTTGTGAAGAGCATCTCGAATGCTGCAATTACGCGCTCTCGTGGTCTCGGGCGCAATGATATCGTCGACATATCCGCGCTTTGCCGCGCTGAGCCGATCCCTGCTTCTCAAGTAAAGAGCCTTTTTTCCTCGAAAGAAAGCAGCCTTTGTTCTCAGCCCTTCTCGAGCTCTGCCGCATAGAGAATCTTGACCGCGTCTCCCGCGTCAAGCAGTGCAAGCTCTGCGTTCGGCCAAGCATACACGTCTGTGACCGCTCGCAGGTCCGAAAAACATTTGCAAGCATGCCGTGCGCCGTACCGTTCAGCACAGTCACCTTCGGTACCGTCGCCTCTGCATAGGCATTAATCAGCGCAGCAACCGCCTGCGGAAGACGTCTTTCGTTGCAGAGCGTCTTTTTCAAAGCCCTTGCTGTTCACCAACGTGAGCATCGGAATGCTGAACGCATCGCAGAACTTTGCAAAGCGTGCTGCCTCTCGACGCCGCGGAAACAGACTTCACCGAGGCAGCCGCGATTGCACCGACCGTGCAACCGTTCAAACGAACGAAAGCCGTGTTCACCGAGCAACCATAATGCTGTCCGGGCTCGTGACAGAGCCGTCATCCGAAATAGCACGTAACACGCCTGCGCCGGAAGCCTGCACAACTTCCGGAACCAGACGGTTCAGGCTGTCCTCACAGTCACCGTAGGTATCATCGTCATCGTTGCTGACGGCAGAATACCCACCAATGCACGGATGCCCGCCGCGATTTCCTCCTGCGTGCCGACAAAGTCCACCGTACCGCTCTCCTCGCTGCGGAATTCCGCCGATGTGGTATCCAGTTCCGCCTCTGTGTTGCCGGAGATTGCGTTCGGCGCATGGAAGAAGAGCTTGCGTCCTTTTCCATGAAGGTAAAGTCTGCTAAGCGCCGCGCTGACCGCAAGGCTTCCGCCGCAGAGACCGTATACCGCCTGAATCTGCGGAACCACGCCGCTCGCGAGTGCCTGTTCACGGTAGAGCGCACCGAATGCAAACAGTGCATCCGTTGCTTCTGCCAGTCTCACGCCCGCGCAGTCAATGAGTCCAATGACCGGTGCTCCCCATTTTGACTGCGAATGCATACGTCGTCGAATTTTCTTCGCATGCATCTCACCCACGGAACCGCCGAAAAATTTGGGGATCCTGCGCATAGATGTACACGAGCTTGCCGTCGATGGTTCCGTAGCCGGTCACGACGCCGTCCGACGTTGCTTCCTCAGAAGCTGCGCCGAAGTCTGTACTCCGCGCCGTCACATAAGCGCCGAGCTCCACGAAACTGTCCTGATCCAGTAGTTTCGCGGATTCTCCGGGCCGCCGTCGAATCATTGATATGACTCATATTGCAACCTCCGTTATACAATTTTAGCCGATTGTCATCGTACATATTTTAGAAGTTTTGCATAAAAGAGCAAGTACTTCGGCGGTTCGGAAAGTACTTGCCTTTTTCGATATCTGCTATCGCTCTGCGGTAGATGTAGCACTTTTTACGGCGCTCAATCCCACGCTTTGTGTTTTTCCGAAATTCCAGCTTCTCCGGTCTTCGGAAGGCGGCGCTTTCTCTTACGATCGCCGCTGGTCTGCTTCTTTCTGCGGCTGCCGCTTCGCTGTCAAGCTTCTCGGTCTTCTTGCTGTCCGCCGGACGCTGCCCCGGATCTGCGTTTTGCTGCATGTCCGTCGAATCCGAGTCCGTTGTTACGGGCGGCGTGGTCGCGATATTAACACTCGGTGTCGGAGCAATGCTGCTGCCTCTGCCGTTGCCGCGGCTGCCGCTACCACGACTTCCGCTGCCGCTGCCGCCGCGACTTCCGCCGCCACCGCCGCCGCTTCCGCCGGAAGTGTTGTCGCTGTCGGAGTCATCGTACATCGCAAAGAGCGTGATGTCATCGTAGACCGGCTGACTGCAGTCGTAGGGCTGACCGTCTAAAGTACCAGCCGATGAACTTGCCGTAGCTTCGCACCGGCTTCCGAATCAGTTCGCTGGCCGTTAGGCCCTCGCGTACGCTCTGGCTCTCGAAGGGTCTCCAAGCGCCGTTGCCGTCAAACGTAACGATGTAGTTCGGTTTCTCGAATTCGTTCGTGAAGACCGCCTCCGTCACCGCCTGTCCTCGCTTCTCCATGGTGCGGGTCGCATTGAGGACTGAACCACTCTGCGTGACCACTAGGTCACGGTCACCGATTCGAATCGAAGCTAAAGCCGCGTCTGCCGATCGGCTGCTCGGAGATTTCATCAGACATAGGTGCCCGGCAGACGGAAGGTGATGTCACCAAACCCCTTCTCCCGCGCCCTGAATTTCAAGCTGCATCTCCTGGTTGCCTCCGCCGCAGAGCGGCATCGGAAGCTGACCGGCAGCTTCGGCTGCCGTCGTGCTGATTGCTTTTAACGCAAACGTGAAGTTGCCTGCATTGTGCGGCACCGCGCCGGTGATGACTTTCTTGACCGGCGGGTCGTGAAGGACTGCGGGGCTCGCCGGGTTCCAGACCGCATGGAGGTCACAGTCACGCCGTCCGAAGTCGTGAGATTCGTGACCGGCTGTCCGTCCGTAAAGTCGGGTGTCGTTGCACCCGGTGTTCGGCTCCAGCCGCCGAAGGTAAAAGCCCGGTCTCGCGTACTGATTCGACGAAGCGGGTTGGTATCTCCGCCGCCGAAGTGCGAATCCGTCATGCTGCCCACGGAATGCGGCGTGCCGGAATCATAGCGCACCGTATAGCGCTTTTTGACGGTAGACTGCGTGCACCGTCAGGTCACCGGTAAGCGGCTCGTCAAAGTTGTAGGTCGAGCCGTCCGGCTTTGCCCAGTGGTCAAAGACATAATTCGTCTTGTTGTCCGGGCGTGCGGATTCGGTCGGCGTGCTGCCGTGCACCGCGTTCGTATCCTGGGAAATAACCGCGTTCTGATGGCCCGGATCCGCATCCGCGCATCCTGCACCGTGACCGTGTAGTGGCGCATGGTCCAGCTTGCGCTGAGCTACAAGATTGCCGGTCACCGGGGTCGTAAAGTTTGCCGGGCTTCCGTCCGGATTCTGCCAGCCGCCGAAGTCATAGCCCGTGCGGGATCCAGCCGAGAGCCGCCGACCGTGGGCGGTGCAATCACCGGGTCACCGTAGACAATAACCTGCGGTGCCGAGTCACGCTGCCGCCGTTCGCGTTAAAGCTCAGCGGTATAGCGCGGCAGGAGGTGAGTCGTTCGTAAACTTCGGCTCTGTCGCCGTTGTGTAGGCAACCGGTGCCGAGAAGGCGCCTCCGCCGTCTGTTTCTCAGTGTCACGCTGCCGTTCATCACCGTTCCGGTCTGTGTGATGTGGTAGGTAATCCGATACACGGCGTTATCGTACGTGTAGCTCCCTGCGCCGCTGACGAGTACCCGGCGTACCTGCGGCACCAGAGCTCTCTGAGCTCATAGACATAGTCGCCTGCGAACAGGAAGCTAAGGGAGCCGATCGGGAGGGCACCTGCACCCGCGCGGTTCACCGTGTGAGGTCTCGCCCCATGTGCCGCTGTCGGCATGGGCAGGGTGCTCATGCCTGGGAACCGTCGTGCTGACTGCCTTAAACTCGAAGTTGAAGGTCTCAGCTGAGAGCGGGTCGTCTCGCCGGTCGCAAGCGTCCGGTTTGCCTCGCCGCCCGAGTATCTTTGTGAGCGCCGGAGCATGGTCAAACGGCGTCACGGCTGTCCAGAGCGCATAGAGGCGCACGGTTCCCGCCGTTGGTCGTCGTTAGGTTGCTGACCGAGCACTGTCACAGTAGTCGGGCGTCGTCGCGGTCGGCGTGAGTCCCCAGCCCATGAACTGATAACCCGGGCGGTAAACTGATTCGGCGTCAGGTTCTGCGCCGTGATCGTAAGTCATGCTGAGGTTCGGCATGCTGCCGGTCACCGTGGCACCGCCTGCGTTCGGCTCCAAAGCTCACGGTATAGGTATTCGGTGTATAAACCGCATGTACCGTTGTGTCGCCGGTCACCGGGGAAACCGAAGGTATAAAGCCGTGTGTTCCTGATCCTCCCAGTGATCGAAGTGGTAGCCGGTCTTATTCTCCGGCTGCACCGGAGCCGTGAGCTCGTATCGCCGTGCGCCACATTGCTGTGCTGCGCAGGCTGATTGTTTTGGTGTCCCGTGTCAGCATCCGGCGCATCCTGCACCGTCACAGTGTAGCGGTTGATCTCCCACTTTGCGTGCGGGGTGGTGTTTGCATGAATCAGCGTCGAGCCAAACGGGAACTGAGTTCCCGCCGCATCCGTCCAGTAGAGGAAGTGGTAGCCGTCTTCTCTCCCGCCGGGAGGCCGGGATTCCGGCCGCGTTAGTTCTGAACCGGCGGTGCCGTTGCATAGTCGCCGTAGCGCACACTCTCGTTTGCCGGTGTGGCTGCCGCCCTCTGCGTCATACTGCACCGTGAGGCGCGGCGGGGTGTAGCGGTTCTCAAACTGAAGCTCGGTCGCCGCAGTGCTTGCGCCGCCGCTCTGCTTCGTGATACTTCTCGTCACCGTGAGGGAACTCCGTGCCCGCACCGAGCGTACCCGCGCTCTGCGTCACCGTAAAGGTAATCGTGTAGACGGCGGATCGTAGGCTAGTACTGTGTGCGGAACCCGCGGTCTCCTTGAGGGTATAGACATAGGCACCCGGGTAGCTGAAGGTCAAAGAGGCCCTGCCGTGGAGTTTGTAACCACGGGCTGCCCTCTGCGCTCTGCCGCTCTGCCGCTGCAGTCGGAACCTGCAGCTGCGCGCTCAGCGCATAGCTCAGGGTGCCGGGCACCCGGGGTCACCGTGATCCCGGAAGCGCGCCGCCCGACCACCGAAGCACCGTCGTTGCCGCCTGTCGGAGTCGTGACAGACTGTAAGACAGTGAAGGTATCCGGCACCAGCGTGCAGTCCGCCGCCCTGCAATGCACACGAGTCTCAAGAGCAGCTTATCACGTCGAAGCTATCGCTGACGCAACCGCGCAGATTGCATAGAGCGTCACGATTCCGTTGTTCTGGTGCGAGTCAGCACGTTGTCGCCGGTCGTTTAGTCGACCGTCGTGCCGCTCGCCGATGCGGCCCAGCCCGCAAGTAGTAGCTGTTCGTATATCCGTTTTGCCGTCAGTGCACGTGTTTGGTCACAGAGACATGGGTGGAATCCGCCGTCGAGCTGCTTGCGCTGGTCGCATTTTTACCATGCTTCACCGTATACGCATCGGCGCAGACCGCACGGATTGTCAGCGGACCCGTGACCGGGTTTCCGAGTTGAAAGGTACTGTGATCTGCGTCGTTCTCCAGTGATCTAAGCGGTAACCGGTTTTATTCTCCGGCGCAGTCGGCGCATTCGCACCGTGCCGTGCATCTACGCACCGCCGTTGCCAAAGATGACCTCATTCGCATGCGGCGCATCTGCCGTTGCGGCATCCAGCACCTGTACCGGGTAGGTATTATTGATCCTCCTGTACCGCGGTCAGTGAAGTTCCGGCGCTACGCGAACTGCAGTTCACGGAATTGGAACTGCAGTCCGCTGCCTTCCAGTGCTTAGTGATAGCCGTAGCGTTTGCGCCGCCCGGGGAGATGTCACCAACGCCTGCCGCACTGATGCTGTACCGGCGGCTCCGATACGCAGTCGCCGTAGCGATGCGATGTCCGTGCCGGGGCGATAAAGCCGCCTGACGGGATCGAAGCTAACCGTGTGCAGCGCGGCGGCCGATACAGGTATTTTCAAAAGCCTTTGCCGTCCGGATCGTTCACGCGACTTTGCCAGCCGCATCGTCATGAAATGCCCTCGGTCAAACTCAGCGCACGCCGAGACCGCTGCCACTCTGCGTCACCTGGTTACAGGTAATCGTGCGTGAGCGGGCGTTGTAGCGCTGTAGTACTGTGCGCTGCCGCGCTCTTCCTTGGTATGCACATAGGTGCCGGGCATCCCGTGAAGCTGCAGCGGTCCGCTCGAGAAGGCAGCGCCCGCTGTCGCATTCTCCGGTCAGCACCGGGGAACCCGGGAGGTAACCTGTTACCAGGTCTGCAACTCGAGCGTGTACTCACACCACGGGTTCTCGATCGTGTCTCGTCGCGGGAACCTCTCGCTTCGCGGAGCCGCCGGCAGCGGGTTCTGCCGTGGACATGCGCAGCCGTAAACGGGTGCCGGTCAGCGTGAAGCCGAGTCTCTCTGCGGTGAGCGGCGCGCTGCGCGTCCGGCGATAGAGGCTCAGTCAGTCGCGCTGAGAGCTTCGATCGTTAGCAGCTCGTCGCACGCCGGGTCTTGGTCTCCAGACCGCGTAAAGCGTCAAGTCTCCGTCGACCCTGCCGGTCATACTCGACCGCGCCCGCCGCATACGCGGTGCCAGTGCCGTCCGGCTTTCGTGTCGCAGCCGTCGAAGTGAGTAAACCTGCGCGCGTGGGCGGCTGGTATCCACGCCCGCCGTTCCTGCGGAGCTCCCCGCCGCATCGTCTCATCCGTGTGTGCATCCAGACCGGCAGCCCGTCGTAGGACGCAGAGCTGCTCGCCGCTCGCCGAGATAAAGCGCCGCTGTCCGCGCCAAGCTGCTGTGCACCACATCGGGCCCAGACCAGCGGCCTTTGACATCGCGGTAATCTGGGCGTAGCCGTCGTCCGTTGTGGGTCGCACGCTGTGATACCTCGTCTTCTGCGGCGCCACTGTGCCGCCCACCGCGCCGCTGCCGGTTGCTGACACGAGTCGATCGGCGCAACCGGTGACTGTTCCGCAGTTGACGACAGGATTCGGTTCGGATCCACCGAGCTGAAGACTCGGCGTCAGCGGTCGTCGCGTTGTCCCCGACATGCAGCACCCTTGGTCCGGTGAGGTCAAGCTGCGGCATCGCGATGAAAACCCGCGTTCACGTCAGAGGAGGTCATATCTGCCTGCCAGGACATCTGCTCGTGACGGTCACCGCTGGCGAGATTGGTATTCCGGTCAAAGCGATCATGATACTCTGATCGGCCCTGGTCTTTCTTGACGAGCTCTCGAGCAGTGTCAGCGTGACACGAGCTGTCCGCCTAGCACAACCCAGTTGCCCCTCGTGCGGCACATTGAGCGAGCCAGACCGCTCCCGTTGGTCGCTGCCACCAGTGTCTGGTCATTATCGCTTCGAAGCTTACATCAGTCACGCACCGTCCGCCTGGAGCAGTCTCATCCGGACGGTGGCAAGTCGTCGTCCCCGTGCAAGCCATACAAAGAATTGAAGTTTGCGTCCTGGAAGGCACATCCGTCCAGGTCAGGTCTGTGAGCAGAAATTGCTTTACTGCCTGCCCGTCCGTCCACCTGCAGAAAGGCGGATTGCCCATACGGGTTTCCAGAAGCGACGATTGCATCGAGCTGACCATCACCTTGTTCTTCGCCCGCGCAACCGATATTGCAAAGTGATGACGCCTTCTGCCCGCCGGCATGCCGCTCACGTTCAACTTGACCATGG